>OFCV01000093.1_pt1 | contig 35226 bp, 43 predicted proteins | sample 1520931 | NCBI WGS metagenome assembly OFCV01 (sample SAMEA2699033, study PRJEB24076) | metagenome | biome: Human gut stool | place: Spain | collected 2012-10-21
TGCGTCAGATTGAATGCTCAGGCGTCGATATCCGGGATATCTGCTGACGTTTGCCGAAGGGGCTCGCTGAACTGGCGGCAAACGACTACTGAGAAATAAACACGGATGGCGGCGTATCGCTGCCATCCCTTAACCAGACCAGAGGTAACACAGAATGGAATTATATGGCCATCAACCATTATCAGTGGCTTTCCCCCGGGAAGCTTCCCCATCATGTTCTGAACCAAAAGCGGAAAAGGTGATTGCTTTTCACGGAAAGGAAGCCAGCTACGCCTATAACGTGCTGGCCGATCTGAAAGCTGCAGGTGCTTCATATCCCCGCCGGAATATCATTGCCGATATGTTCCGCCGTCTGGGGGTGGAATAAGGAGCTCCGGGAAATGGAACAGACGAATGTAAATGTCGGGTAATCGGAATGACTGGCAGGGAAGAAATCGGCCTGTCAGTCTGTTTCCAGATTGTCAACTCCCGGGAAACGAAGTACAATGTTTCCATAATGGAAACCGGAGGCATGGCGTGCATGTTATATCACGAGCCCCTTTTGATGAGGCGGCGAGACACTATCCGAATGATGCAGCGGCCATCGATGACACATATCGTGTACTAAAGCGGGTTGTAGCAAAAAAACCGGATGAGCTAAAGCGATACTTTAATAGTCTGGATCGCATGAAATACCGGGAAAAATGGTGGGTTATCGATATCGGCGGCAATAACCTCAGAATGATGTTTTTTGCTGATTTCGAGCGCGGAAAGATATTCGTCAAACACATTACCACCCATGCTGAATATGATCGCTTAACGAAATACTATCGGGAGCACAAAGAATGATTTTTAGCGATGCCATTAAAGCTGCAAATGACCTTGCCAGTATTGTACCCCTGCTGGGTGGCAGCTCGTCCCGCAAAGATTACGAAGAGGCACTTAAACTCGTTGAATATCTTCTGGAACATGATCCGGACAGCCCGCTGGTTGATATGCTGACTGCCCGCATCGATGCCTGGGAAGACAACGCGGTGGAATTTGAAGAATTTAATACGCGCATCGAAGCAGGCAAAAACGGTGTCTCATTGCTGCGGGTTCTTATGCAGCAACATGGGCTTTCACAGTCCGATTTTGAAAACGAGATAGGCAAAAAATCGCTCGTCAGCCGGATCCTCAGTTGTGAACGCAGTCTGACCCTTGATCACATGCGAGCGCTGGCAAATCGATTTCAAATCCCGGTCTCGATGTTTGTTGACTGATACCGGAACAGAGCAGGCGAAGAGGGCACAGATGAAAGAACGTAACGTTTTTCGTGAACTGCAGGAAGGTATGACGGCATGGGGAGAGTTTAATGCCGGGAATGAAACGCTGCGATCGCACAGAAGCTGTACTAAACCTGTCACCCTTCCAGCGAGACGGGCAAAAAGGCCGCGCGCCTGCGGCGCCGGGAAGACCGGGCCGCGCTGACGCGCCGCCCGCATTTCCTTTCCGCGCTTTTCCTTTTCGCTTCCTGCTGTCTTTCCTCTTCCTCTCCATCTATCTCTTCCTGATGTGATGCCTCTTTTAAACCCTTAAAAGCTTTAAAAGCTTTAAAAGCATACCAACACTGGACCCCTTCGGCTCCTGGCCAGCTGCGCTGTCCAGTCGTCGAGCCACACTCCGCCAGGGCAGCTGCTGCGCATCTGCCGGGCTCCGCCGAACCCGCGGGGCGGTTTCGGGCCTGACGGCTAGTGTCTGATGTCTGACGTCAAGGTCAACGGCAGCGCTTGCTGCGACCGTTCCGGCCGCGCCGCTTTCACCGTGCCGGCGATAAAGCTGCCGGCACTCTGATGGCGCCACGCCGTTCCGCCGTGTCGGGTGTGTGCATCCTGTTCCCCCGGTGAGGCCATCTCCCTGTCCGTTCTCACGCGGAGGGCTGGTCGTAGCACCGTCGTGTCGTCATCCGAAGGGTAAAGTGAACGCCGCCAAAACTTTTTGCCTGGGACCGCAAAAACTTTTGTCTGCGCCCTTCTCCTGCCACCCCGCCGTTGCTCCTTTGCCCTTTGCCGCGAGAGAACTCACCAGGGAGATGGACAACCATCACCACAGGAGAAAACCAGAATGCACACACGAAACGTCAAAACCGCCGCTCAAGAATCTTCCAGGAAGATGGGGGGAAAACCGGTGTCATACGCGATCCTCATTGCTGAGACGAAAAAAAACGTAGAGGAAGAACATGATGTCATGGAATTCAGCAGCCTGATGGCGCTGAAAAAATATCGGAGAAGCAATCCAGAAAAAATGGGCTTCAGCTATTTCTACGCGCTCAGCAGCGGCATTGATAAGCAGTTCCGTCATATCAACGTGGCAGAAGCCGATCACTTCAAACAGTTTTTGCGTCAGATTGAATGCTCAGGCGTCGATATCCGGGATATCTGCTGACGTTTGCCAAAGGGGGGCGCTGAACTGGCGGCAAACGACTACTGAGAAATAAACATGGATGGCGGCGTATTGCTGCCATCCCTTAACCCGAAGGAGAACCCCATGAACTTACACCTGACCGAATCTTCTGCAGTCCTGGGAATGCAGGCCACCGCAGAGGCAGAGCGCGCGTACTGGCTGAGTCGTCGTAACGATGCGGTGAAAGCACCGGAAGAAATCGATGTTCATGCCTTTCACGAGGCACTCGGACTGATGTACCCGCTGAACTGGTCAACGAGCGAAAACAATGAATGGGAGTCCTTCATGATGGCTGAAATGTACTGCTGTGACGTAACCGAAATTTACGCCCGGAACGGAGCACATTACTACCGTCTGCGGGACGTGTGTCAAATGAGCCATGCGCAGATTAAGACGCGCATTAAGGAGGCGCTGAAACTGGCCCAAAAATGAAAAAAGCAGGGAAAACCCTGCTTCATCCACGCCGTAAAAGTCGCGGGAACGATTGATACGGCTGTTCAAATAAACCTAGGAGTTCAAAATGAACATATCCATTGTTTCACCTTCCACTGAGGCTGTAAAGCCCCGCCGTCATCAGCGCAATCTGCGTGATGATATCGCCGCACAGGAGATTGACCCGGCGCTGAAGGCCTTCGGGCGGCATATTGCCCGGAGCGTTCGCAAGGGGCGTGGCGTCCATATCCCCGCGATGAACAACACCGCCTTCGGGCAGTTGCTCCGCACGCTTGAACTTAAACGCGCATTTAACTGACAAGGTGAGCCGCTCCTTCGGGAGCGGCAACAGTGGAGATGATGCTATGTCGCAGCTGAGTTTTGCCGATGTGTTCAATATGGCCAGAGAAACCGCTGACAACAGCCCTGTCATTCAGGCAGGGCAGCAGATGGCGGAAGCGGTACCCACTGTTCAGCGCATGATGAGCGAGCAGTACAGCCGGAGCCGTTTTGTTAGCGTATTTAAAGACACGGGCCGCCATCTTGGGCGCTGGGAAGTGTTCAGTGATTTTCTGTCACTCGCCGCCAGTGAGCTGGATATGGTCCGGATAAGGACGCCGGAGAGCATGGAGCACTGCCGGAAAATCTGTGCCCGGTACGAGGCCACCGACATTGCGAACATGCAGCAAATGTTTTGCCTGATGGTATGTGCGCTGGAGGCGAAATTTCATGATTTCCTCGGCGCGATTTTTATGGAGCTTGAGCTGGGTGATAATTTTCGCGGGCAGTATTTTACTCCGTACTCGGTGCATTGTCTGATGGCGCGGATGCTGATGCCAGGCGTCAGAGATACTATCCGCCGGGAAGGGATTGCCACCGTCAGCGATCCGGCGTGTGGGGCCGCCGGGATGCTGATCGCCTATGCAGAGTGCCTGCTTGAAGCAGATATCAACCCTTCCATGCACATGTTCGGCAGCTGCATCGATATCGATCCGGTGGCAGCAGATATGGCCTTCATCCAGCTGTCACTTCTGGGGATAGCGGCGGAAGTGGTCACGGGGAACACGCTGACGATGCAGTTCCGGCGGGTGAGGTATACCCCGGCTTATTTCCTCAACGACTTTGAAAAACGGCTGGCAGACCTGAGCCGGTTCAGGGCAATGCGGGACTTTATCCGCGGAATACAGGAGGCCGCGTAAAAAAACAGAAGGGCAGGGAAGAACCTGCCCAACCGCTGAAAAAAGCCGCAGCGCCTGCGGCGCTTAATAATACCGGCTGCGCTACGCGCCGCCGGTATTACTCCGGCGCGGCGTTATCGCATCAATATTCTTTATTCATCCCTGTCACATCTCATCCGGCATTCTGCTGTTTGTCTCTTCCGGTATTTATCTCTGGTGAGAGATTAAATAAATACTGACCCGGGCGTCGTCCCTGTCGGGACACGGCTGTCGTGAACAGAGCCAGCAAGCTGTCTCTGCCCTGTCGGGCTTCCATCCTGACGCAAATTCAAAATCTCGCTTGCTGCATCCTTATCAGGATGCGCCGCTCTCACCGTGGCGATAAATACCCGCCACTCTTTGGGCCTGAACATGAATCCGATAAAGACCTGATTCACGTTCAGGTTTGTGTGCATTCTCACTCCTGCTCGATATCGCCCGACATCATCTTTCGCGGAGGGCAGCTTTTAGCATCAGCCGTGGTGAAAATAAAGGGGTATATGAACGCTTTGCGCCCCTTTATTTCCTCCCCGTCGGCTGCAAATTGCCCTTTGCCGCTCAGTGATGAAGTCGAACGAAACAATAAACCGCTAAGGAGTAAACCAGAATGCACACACAAAACGTCAACACCGCCACTCGAGAATCAGCCGAACAATTTATAACAGATAAATATCATCGCTACTGTGTGACTGACAGTGAGGAGCGCGAGGATTTTATCCAGGCACTCTTTTTTACCCCGTCTGCAATAAATATGGTAGCCAGCTGGTTACGCCAGTATTCGGATTACAGTAACAGCGCATGGGATTACTGGATTATTCCGCAGGGTGTCGGCGGGAATGTTGCGCCGAACCGGATTCAGTTCATTACAACACAGACGGGATATATTGCGCCGGCAGGTGAGCAGTATTACAGAATGGTGATACCCGAAAATAATTTTGACAGCGACGTGAGTGCCGATGCTGCCGGGATCATCTCCACGCTGATGATAATGAACTGGTTGTCCTGGCAGGTTGCGGATATGGGGGCGGGATATACCCATGTATGTAAACATCTCATTGCCCGACAGGATGCGCTGAAAAGTTATCTCAGCATTATTCATCATCCGGAGAGTCATTTAATCTTGCGAGCAATTGATTGATTTCAATCTTAACGTAAAGACCTCTTGATTGAGGTCTTTATCGTTGTGTCGGCTGAACCTGGCCCGCTTTGTTATTCGCCTTAATAGCCCTGTAAATGGCCTCGATCTTCCTGGCATACTGCAGACGTCTCATGGCCTGCTTGTCCGTTCTGCTAAACCCCGCATTGTAAGCTCCGACAGCCTCCCAGCTCACTCCCCATTTTTTAAATGCCAGTGCCAGGTAATAGGCGCCGGTGTAAATGTTCAGACAGGCGTCCGTCAACAGGTGATCCGGTTTTATTCCAAAGCTCGACAGTTTTTCAAAATGCTGTGAGTCAATTTGCATCAGTCCCGAACCATAGCCGGAGACAGGATTCTTTCCGATAGCGTCAATTTTGAATTTTGATTCCTGCCAGGATATAGCCCTGAGCAGATCCGGGTCGATTTTGTAATCGCGCCCGGCAAGGGTAAAACAATCAGCAGCGTGGGCGGTAAACGAGAATACAAAAAAAACGGCAATGATGATGCTCCGCATCCTTTTCCCCTCCAGGGTCGATTCCTGGAAATACGTTAACCCATCCCAGACACGGACTCAACAAATATGCACTCCTCACCACAAAATCACCACACCCCACGCAAAATTAATATTTTGCAGATTTGGCATTTGAAACAGTGAGTTAAGGAAAAAATAATGTGCAGCACATTATTTAATGTGCTAAAGCGATTCGCTTATGAATCTGAAGCGATTCGTTAATGAATTGCACGCGATTCAGTAGAGACTAATTTTTCTAAAAACATGTGTTTACAAGTATCGTGAATCTATATTAGATTCGTCAAAAATCGAACAGTGATTCGTGAGGGGATTCATCATTCTGTTGTGATGAATCTAATGGTGAATCGTGCAGAAAACCGCTTCTTCAATATGTTGTATATGTCTTAAGTCTCCGGGTATAAATAAGAGGGTATATGGCTAAAATTCAGGTGTACGTTAATGATAATGTTTCTGAGAAAATCAATGCAATTGCCGTTCAGAGGCGTGCAGAAGGTGCAAAGGAGAAAGATATCAGCTATTCAAGCATTGCATCCATGTTACTTGAACTCGGGTTGCGTGTATATGAAGCACAACTGGAGCGCAAGGAGTCAGGCTTTAATCAAATGGCCTTTAATAAGGCCTTGCTTGAAAGTGTCATAAAGACTCAGTTTTCAGTGAATAAAGTTCTGGGTATTGAGTGCCTGAGTCCCCATGTTAAAGACGATCCCCGGTGGCAATGGAAGGGAATGGTTCAAAATATCCAGGAGGATGTTCAGGAAATCATGCACCGATTTTTCCCTGAAGATGAGAGTGAAGGCGAGGAATAGAATAAGACTTTTCGTATGATGCATCTTGTTAGCTGGTAATTATGTTTTTATTGTTATCGTAAAAATTATTGTTCTTTTCTTGATAGTTATTTCAGTATAAAGATCTGCTTTAATTTGATGACTTTGTAGGAAGTGAGATTTATAATTTAAACGTAGTTTAAAATTTGTGAAACATTGGTGTAGAGAGGTATCAGCTCCCTACACCAACTATCCATAGAAACCTTCTAAGGAGGCACCTATGTGTGCGATGGATCGTAGTGGTGATGACAGAGTAAGTCAATCAGTAAAGGATGTTCTTCTTCACATAAAAGAACTGTATCATTCTTCACCAGTTTCTGTGTGTGTCAGAAACTCTGAAAGAGAATTCCTCTATAAAAACACTTCATTTGACCAGTTGTATGCTTATCTATTAAATAAAGAAAAATCTAATTTCAAAAATGTTGTACCAATAGAGGTTGATGTGTTCCTCTTGAGGCTAGAGGTTGAGTGTAGCTTACTTGGGAATGGTGGTGTTTTAAGTAAGTCCTTTTCTAATAAAGGAACTGGCTTTAACGTTTATATGGAATGCCGCCAGGCAGAAAACGGTGATATTATCGTGATTTGGATGCTTAATTTGTTAATAATTAGGCCTCTTGCAGGATTTAGAGTTTTTAAACAGGACCTACATTCCAGAAAAAAATTTGATGAATTAATAAGCCGTTTAACTGATAAAAACCTCATAACACTCTCCTTTTATATGTCCGGGTTTGATGTTTCAGAAATATCAATTGCTATGAACGTTGAAACAAAAACCATTGATTCAAGAATCGAGAGATCAAAAAAACTAATTAAGCAGTATTACCCCTCATTTGTTCAGTTTAAATATGAATGTTTCCGTAACAAGGCAATATACTTTTTTATTGAACAAACACTCGATTATCTTTTGTTAGAGCTTTGTTAAAAAAGTGAGGGGGATTTCCTGTATTCCCCCCCAATCAAATCTATGCAATGATTTGACTATGAGATCTCTAATCGGAGAAGTTGTGTGTCAAAGCGTTATACCAACACTGGAAATAAAAATATTGTTTCCGTTTACCTTGATGACGACACTCATGCAGTTTTAGTTAGCGCAAAGAACCGTAGTGGCAGAACTAAATCAACCGAGGTCGCGATGCGTCTCAAAGATCATCTGAGACGCTTTCCAAACTATATCTTTTCTGAACAACGAGAGGAGGAAGAAAGATAGTAATTTAATCAACTAAATACAGATGTGATTTTCAACTAACGTATACATTCTCTTTAAAGGAAATAAATATGAATGCTGTATTAAGTATTCAGGGAAATACTTTCTCTGAAGAAACCAAACCGTCTTTTCTGTCACGTGTTTTCAACAAAAAGTCAGCCCTGAAAGTGACCAAGGCTGTGCTGCCGGTAGCCGCTCTGGCGGCGTTCTTCCCGGACGCCGCGATGGCCACCACCACGGCGACCGACCTGATGAAATCCGGGGATGCTACCGTTAAAGGCACGTTCGGTAAGTCTTCCAGCGTCGTCAAGTGGGTGGTTCTGGCTGAAGTCGTAGCAGGCGGCATCATGTACATGATGACCAAAAACGTGAAGTTCCTGTTCGGCTTCGCCATCATTTCGACCTTTATTACCATCGGTATGTCGGTCGCCGGTTACTGACAGGAAATACGTGATGACGGGAGACGAATTAAAGAAATGCCGTTTCCCGGAAACACTGACCAACCAGAGCCGCTGGTTTGGCTTATATCTTGATGAACTTATCCCGGCAGGGATTTGTCTCGGCTGGGGTTTCTGGACCAGTAAGTTCTTATTCGGTATAGCTGCAGCGGCACTGGTTTTCTGGGGTATCAAGAAACTGAAAAAAGGGCGGGGCAGTTCCTGGTTACGCGACCTGATTTACTGGTATCTGCCCACCTCCCTTCTTAAAGGTTTCTTTCATGATGTTCCGGACTCCTGTTTCCGGCAGTGGATTAAATAAATCAACGGGGAAATAACATATGGAACATGGTGCCAGACAAAGTACCACGCGTGTTATCGCCGTGGGGTTTATCTGTCTGGGGACGCTTTTTACCCTCAGCCTTGCGACAAATATCATACAGAGCATTAATAACTATCGCCTGCAGACAGAACAGAAAGTGGTAGTCACGCCAATGTTGTTCAGCGCGCCATTTGCTGTATCACAGAATCAGGCGGACGCGTCATATCTGGAGCAGCTGGGCCTGAGCTTTATTGCATTACGTCTTAACGTCACGCCGGAAACGGTCGACGCCCAGCATGCCCAGCTGCTCCGGTATGTTTTTCCCGGGGCGCAGAACAGCCTCAAAATCCAGCTGGCAGAAGATGCTAAGCGGATAAAAGACAATAATGTGAATGCCTCTTTTTATATGACGTCTGTCCGTGCGTACCCGGCTGAAAATCGGGTGGATATCCGCGGAGAACTGAAAACGTGGATAGGGGATTCTGCCCCCTACAGTGAAATTAAAAGTTACGTCCTGCAGTTTAATCGTGTGGATGGTGTCAGCTGGCTGGCGCGTTTTGGAGAAATAAATAATGAAAAACATTAACCCGTTATTTCTCTCCGGTTGCCTGTTTTTTTCGCTACCTGCGATATCGGCCACCCTCAGCGGTACGCTGGCGCCGACCGTTGTTCCCCTGGCGAACGGCGGGCAGGCAAACATCGCCGTGAGTAACACGGACCCCAACCTCTTCACCGTTTCCGGTGACCGTATTACTGCAATTAACAGTCTGGACGGTGGTCTGACAAACCAGGAGCAGACCGACAGCGGTGGCGCCATTCTGGCCACGGTCAGCAAAAAACCGTTCACCTTTATTGTGGAAACCGAGCGCGGACTGAACTTTTCCATCCGGGCGGTACCACGCGCCGGGGTTGGCCGGACTATCCAGCTGGTCTCCGAGCTCGTGGGGACACCGGGTCCCGCTAAATCATGGGAAGAATCCGGTCCGTATGAAGGTATTCTGGTTTCTCTTAACCGTGCTGTTCGCCAGGGTCAGATCCCTGATGAATACCAGGCTGTTCCTGTCACATCGGAATCACTGCAGGTGCCCGCTGGTCTGCGTGCGACAGCGGAAAAAGTCTGGACCGGGCATCACCTGAAAGTGGTGCGCTACAGCCTCGAAAATATCAGTTTTTCGCCCCGAATGATCCGCGAAAGCGATTTCTGGCAACCCGGCACCCGCGCCATCATGCTCAGCAGCCCTGCTGGCCAGCTGACCGGTGGTGGCCGGATGCAGGTCTGGATCACCACCTCTGAAGGGGGGCGCTGATGGCCAACTTCAATACGATCATCAAACGTAAGCAGTACCTGTGGCTGGGCCTCATTCTGGTCGGTGGCGCGGGCGCCATCGGGGGGGGAATGTATCTTTCTGACCTGAACCTGAGTTCGGAAGAAGAGGCCCCTGTGCAGGGAGAGCCGGCCCCGGATATGACCGGTGTGGTTGACAGTAATTTCAACAGCAAAGTGGAGCAGCATGCGACAACGGAGATGCAGGCCACTGCTGCGGACCTGAACAAGCGCTTTGGCGCGCTGCAGGGCGAAGTGGACATACTGAGTAAGGGCCGTGCTGCCGATCAGGTTCGTATCGAGCAACTCAGCAATGAGAATGCCGCGATGCAGGAGCAACTGAGGACGCTGGGCGTCAGGCCATCCGTTCCTGGTGGAGAGCCGGCGCCGACCCCTCCCTCTCCGGCACCCGGGCCGGAAGGTGAACCGCAACCGGCAAATTATCCGCCACAGCCTGGTGGTGCGGTACCACCGCCGACCGCTTTCTATCCGGGTAACGGTACTGTGCAACCCCCGCAGGTCAGTTATCAGTCTGTACCGGTACCGAACCAGATCAACCGTAAAACGTTCATCTACAACAAAGGGAAAAAGGGCAGGGAGCTGCCGTATATCCCGTCAGGCAGTTTTGCGAAAAGCAGCCTGATCGAAGGCGCCGATGCGAATGCTTCCGTGACCGGGAATGAATCAACCGTACCGATGCAGTTACGCATCATCGGTCGGGTGGAAATGCCGAACAGTAAAACCTATGACCTGACCGGCTGCTTTGTCGGACTGGAAGCCTGGGGGGATGTGTCCAGTGAGCGTGCCATTGTCCGGACCCGCAATATCAGCTGCATCAAAGGGGATAAAACCATCGACCAGCCGATTAACGGTCACGTCTCATTTATGGGCAAGAACGGTGTGAAAGGCGAGGTGGTGATGCGTAACGGCAAAATCCTCGGCTGGGCCTGGGGCGCAGGCTTTGTTGACGGGATTGGTCAGGGCATGGAGCGGGCTTCGCAACCTGCTGTTGGCCTGGGTGCAACGGCATCCGTTGGCGCCGGTGACGTGCTGAAGATGGGGATTGGCGGCGGGGCATCCAAAGCCGCACAGACCCTGAGTGAGTATTACATCAAACGCGCTGAACAGTATCACCCGATCATCCCGATTGGTGCCGGTAACGAAGTCACGGTGGTGTTCCAGGACGGTTTCCAGCTGAAAACCATTGAAGAGCTGGAAGCGGAAAAGAACGGGCAACAGCAGGCGCAGAACCAGGCACAACCTGAACAACCCGAGAGCAGGTCGCAGCAATCCGGCGGGAACCTCAATGGTTTTAATACCGATGAGATGCTGAAGAAACTGGGCAAGCTTGACCCGCGTGAGTTCTCGCCGGGGGCTGCACCTCAGGGAGATAACAATGGTTAATACAGGAAAAATCGGGGAGAAGAAAAGTCTGTCAGTTCCTCAATCTGCAAATTATTTAGACCCGAAAATTTATGAAGAGCTTATAAGAACTGCTGACAGTGTCGCTGAGGCTGTATTCAGGAACAGTTACTGGAAATTAATTTTTAATAAATAAACAGAGGACAGGTGAATATATGAAGGAATTAATAATGTTAATTCCTCTGGGCAGCGCTTTGCTTTTAACAGGGTGCGCGGGCACAGAGACGGAGTTCGAATGTAATGCCACGACATCGGATACCTGTATGACGATGGAGCAGGCAAATGAGAAGGCGAAAGCAAAAGAGGAAAGTGCTTCGGCAAAGCCGGCTGCGGCCGGGTTGCTACGACTGGCTGACGGCAATTTCAGAACGACGTCGCCGGGTTCATACCCGTTGCCGCCACAACCCGGGTTTGTGAAAACAAAAAGTGCATCGGTTGCGCCGGTAAATAAAAGCAATTCCGGTTTGCTGAATAATACCGCTGCGGCAGCCAGACCGGTTTATACCGTGAATACGGTTATGCCGTCAGTGCGTCCGGTAACGGTATCAACCCTGACTTCACCGCCGACGGTACCCGGCCAATATCCGCGTCCCCTGAGAAAGGGGGAACAGATAACGTCGTTGTGGGTGGCACCCTATATCGACACCGATGATGTTTATCACCAGCCGTCGACGGTTTTATTTGTTGTCACACCATCGGCATGGGGTCAGCCCCGCATTAACTAATTAACAGCGCCGTAAATGGCGCTGTGAAGACGCAATGAATACCGGATTTAAAACGAGTGCCCTGTGCGTTGAAAGGGATGGGCGGTAGCGTGTTTTATAGCAGGAGAGATTATGGACAATAATAAGGCTTTGCTTTCTTTATGTGTGCTGTCGGTCGTGTTGATGAGTGCTGTGTTAGTTTTTAAGCAAACCCAACCCGGCAATGACGATTTAATTAAAGACGGGAAGTACTGGACCACTGCGTGTTCCCTCAAAGAAGTTGATATCCCCACAGGAATGTTTACCAGTAACATTAATCGACTGGATTGTTCAGGTGTTGTTGTGAATGTGGTGACGGATAAATACGATCAGGCAGTATCCGCGTATAACAAATCTAAAAATCAGGGGTGATACAGGATGATTAAAGCGAAAATACTGGAATCAAAACCTGTGAGCCACGGAACGATACTTTGAGAAACTATTCAGGAGAGTGAAATGAACGCATTTTACTATGGTATCAATCTGGGATGGATAGCGGGAATATTTCTGGCACTCTTTATTGTAGGGGGCATCCTGGCAGCATCAATGTGTGCAATCCCACAGAAGTATCAAAGCCGTTTAAATGCTGGAAACACCTTTATCTGGAGCTCACTGGCCGCCGTGGTGGGACTGGCTGGGATACTCCCGATCCTGATTATGACGGTATCAATGGATGACCTGGAAGCGGGTAAACACTGGCAAACAGAATGCAAGCTAATGGAAGTCAACATTCGGGATGGCGCCTTTTCAGAGGCTGTGAATAAGTTAGATTGCGCCGGGGTTATCATCAATGTACCTTCCGAAAAATATTATCGTTATATCTCTGAGTGGCAATTGTATAAGGCTAAAAACAAATGAAATCAGATGAGGCGAGCTGGTTTAAACATGCTCTTAATTTGTCTGCAGCAATCATTTTTGCAGGATTCCTGTTTTATCCTGTTTACACGAATTACAGAGATAACAAAATGGCGACTGAACAACAGTTGCTGAAAATTTCTCAAGGAACACCCTGTGCGGGAGAGGCTTTTCGGAAGGTGCTTCTTAATAATTCGGAGACGTTAACCCTTCGCTCAGCGAATAAAATTGCCTCAGAGTGTGACGAGAGGGATAAGCAACTTCAGGTATTAAGTAAAACACGCTCCGATGAGGGGTGAATATATCCGTCAGTGGCAATTGCATAAGGCTGGCGATAAATTATTTTACCCGGTTGGCATAATAATTATTAATGAGATTTTTTAATTATGGCTTTGATTAAAAAGTATGGCTTTCTGCTTATTCCTGCGTTGTACTGGCTCATCTATCTGGGTGTCAGATTGACTTACAACGGACTGGCTGGAGAGTACACACCTGATTTCATTCAGAGTATACGCCATGACGGTGTGTTTATTATCTGCAGCTTACTGGTGTTTTATATTGCCTGTTTAAGAGTTGATGTCAGTGACGGAGAGCTTTCAGGGGTGCTCTTTTTGGCTGTTATTCTTTTTCATGTTGCTGCATTAATTATCTCGCTTCTTATCTGTTTATGGCAGGGGGCGCTGTTGTCGGATGTTATTTTTATCTGGCAACTGGGCACCTCGATGATGATGTTAGTGTTCATCCCTGTACTCACTTTTAGATATGCTTAGTTATCCCATAAAAAATACAGCGTCTGACATGTCCGTTGTTTGCTGCTTCATCTCTTTTTTTATTATTTAAATGCTCATTAAGGAATGCTCACATGCGTAATAACCTGATGGATACCGTCGCTCAGGCCGTGAATTCGCTTGTGTCGGCACTACAGTTGCCTGACGAATCTGCGAAAGCGAATGACACGCTGGGCAGCATGAATTTCCCCCAGTTCAGCCGGATTTTACCCTATCAGGATTATGATTCTGAAACAGGGCTTTTTATTAACACGAAAACGATCGGCTTTATGCTGGAAGCCCGGCCCCTGCCGGGGGCAAACAAAGATATTGTCGCCACTCTGGAGCATTTGTTGCGGACAAAAATCCCTCGTGGCGTGCCGTTCACTATTAATCTGGTGTCCAGTAAGCTCGTCGGGGACGACATTGAGTACGGGCTGCGTGAATTTAGCTGGAGCGGTAAGCAGGCGGAGAAGTTCAACGCCATTACCCGTGCCTATTATCTCCGCGCGGCAGAAACCCGCTTCCCTTTGCCGGAAAGCATGGATTTACCCCTGACCCTGCGAAACTATCGGGTCTTTATTTCCTGCTGTATCGCGAGAAAAAAGAAAAGCAAAGCACAGATAGTCGAGCTTGAGAACCAGGTCAAAATTATCCGCGCCTCACTGGGTGGCGCATATATTCCCACGCGTGTTATGGGAGGGGCTGAACTGGTCGAACTGATGCGCGAAGTGATTAATCCTGATCCGGGCGAGATGTATCACAAGCCCTATAAACTGGACCCGTATCAGGACCTCAACTATCAGTGTGTGGTAGACAGTTTTGACATGAAGGTCACGGCCGGACACCTGAAAATAGGCCGTCTTGGCCACGACGGGAAAGAGACGGCCACCAGGGTGACCAGTTATCACCTTGAACGGGATCCGGAAATTGCCTTTCTCTGGACCAGTGCAGATAACTACGCCAACCTGTTGAACCCTGAGCTCTCCATCTCCTGCCCGTTTGTCCTCACGCTGACCCTGATGGTGGAAGATCAGGTGAAAACCCAGAATGAAGCGAACCTGAAGTTCATGGACCTGGAGAAGAAAAGCAAAACCTCTTACGCCAAATACTTCCCGTCAGTGGAGAAAGAAGTCAAAGAATGGGGTGATATCCGCCAGCGGCTGGCGACCAACCAGACCAGCCTTGTGTCATATTTTTTCAACATCACCACCTATACCCCGGACAATGTTGAAGCCTCACTCACCACCGAACAGCAGGTGCTGAACAGTTTTCGTAAAGGCGGTTTCCAGCTGATCCCCGCCCGCTACCATCACCTGCGCAACTTTCTGGCCATGCTGCCCTTCAAATCCGGTGAGGGTCTGTTCAAAGAGCTGCAGGCGGCCGGGGTGGTCAAACGGGCCGAAACGTTCCAGGTCGCCAATCTTCTGCCCGTGGTGGCCGACAGCCCGCTGGCCCCGGCGGGTCTGCTGGCGCCGACCTACCGCAACCAGCTGGCGTATATCGACCTTTTTTATGAAGGGATGGATAACACCAACTTCAATATGGCGGTCTGCGGCACCTCCGGGGCAGGTAAAACGGGGCTGATACAGCCGCTGATCCGCAGTGTGCTGGACTCCGGCGGTTTTGCCTGGGTGTTCGATATGGGCGATGGCTATAAGTCCCTGTGCGAAAACATGGGCGGGGTCTACCTCGATGGTGATTCGCTAAAGTTTAACCCGTTCGCCAATATTCTCGATGATGCCCACTTTGACCTCTCCGCGGAGCGTATCCGTGACCAGATGTCAGTGATGGCCAGTCCGAACGGTAACCTGGATGAGGTCCACGAAGGCCTGTTGTTACAGGCCGTGCAGGCGGCCTGGCTGAGCAAACGGAGGCATGCCCGCATCGATGATGTGGTGGCGTTTCTGCAGAGCGCAAAAGACAGTGAAGAGTATGCCGACTCTCCGACCATTCGCAGCCGCCTGGACGAGATGATTATTCTCCTCGATCAGTACACGGTGAACGGGATTTACGGGGACTACTTTAACTCGGACAAACCCACCCTGCGCGATGATGCCCGGATGGTGGTGCTGGAGCTCGGGGGGCTTGAATCGCGCCCGTCACTGCTGATTGCCGTCATGTTCTCGCTGATTATCTATATCGAGAACCGGATGTACCAGTCCCCCCGGAGCCTGAAAAAGCTCAACGTCATTGACGAAGGCTGGAAACTGCTCGATTTCAAAAACGAAAAAGTGGGGCAGTTTATTGAGAAGGGGTACCGGACCGCGCGCCGGCATACCGGCGCCTATATCACCATCACCCAGAATATAGTCGACTTCGATTCCCCCACCGCATCCACCGCTGCCCGGGCGGCCTGGGGTAACTCCTCGTACAAGTCGATCCTCAAACAGTCAGCCAAAGAGTTCGCCAAATATAACCAGCTGTATCCGGATCAGTTCTCAAAACTGGAGCAGGACATGATCAACAGTTTCGGTTCTGCAAAAGAACAATGGTTCAGTTCTTTCATGCTGCAGGTAGAAGCGAACTGCTCCTGGCATCGTCTGTTTGTCGACCCGCTCAGCCGGGCCATGTATTCCTCCAAAGGCGCGGACTTTGAATTTATCCAGGCGCGGCGGAAGGCTGGTGTCGATATCCATGACGCGGTGTATGAGCTGGCCTGTCGTAACTTCCCGGCGGAAATGGCTGAGCTGGAAGCCCGCATCGCGCACGACAGCGTAAGGAGTGCAGCCTGATGGAAAACCACGCAGAACAGCAGAAAACGACGCCCCGGCCGTATCGACGGGGGCTGGCCATCGTTGCGCTTGTTGTCTTCGTCCTGGCGACCAACGTCTTTCTCACGCGTGTGGTACTGGAGTACACCACGCCGCGGGTGGTGGCCTTTGATATGAAGAAAACGCTCGACAGTTTTATGGACAGTGTCAGTCAGAAACAGCTGTCAGAGGCGCAGTCCAAAGCGCTGTCAGAGCGGTTTAACAGTGCGCTGGAGCAGAGCCTGGCGGATTACCAGCAACAACATCATGTCCTCATCCTGGTGTCGCCGGCGGTGGTTCAGGGGGCCCCCGATGTGACCCGTAAAATTCAGACGGACATTGCCCGGCGAATGAAAGGAGGCCAGGAATGACGCGACTGAAATTATGTCTGCTCGCCGGCTGTCTGCTTTCGCCGCTGACACAGGCCGCCGACCTCGGTACCTGGGGGGATTTGTGGCCCGTCCGTGAGCAGGACATGCTGGAACTTATCACGCAGCGGCTGCAGGGACTGCAACAATCCGGCCAGTGGGATAAGACAATGGGCGAGTTTAAGCAGCGGGTGATCGAGAACAGCCAGCGCCCGGCCCCGGTGGAGGGGCTGCACAGAGCGGAGAAATATGCGCAACGCTGGTTTGACCCCAGTATTCGCCTGACGGAAGACCTGAAGGATAACGAAGGGCGGGTGTTTGCTCACCAGGGCGAGCTCATCAATCCCCTGAAAACCGTGCCCTTTATGCAGACCCTGTACTTTATCAACGGCGACGATCCTGACCAGATAGCCTGGATGAAACGCCAGGTGCCGGAAACGCTGATGAGCAAGATTATTCTGGTCCGGGGCAGCGTCCCTGACACCTCGTCCGCGCTGGACAGCCGGATTTATTTTGACCAGAACGGTGTGCTTTCAAAACGGTTCGGCCTGACCAGGGTGCCGGCGCGTATTACGCCGGCACCCTCCGGTGAGCGGCTGAATATCGAAACCTTTCCTGTTAAATAAGGACGTTTCAGTGAAATCCCTGCCCCTGTTTCTGAGTGCCCTGATGATGTGGGGATACAGCCTCAGTGCTGCTGCGGACCCCTCCTGCGAGGGACGTTTTGTTAACCCGATCACCGATGTCTGCTGGCAATGCATTTTTCCGATGTCCATCGGGAGTGTGTCGGTCGCGGCCGGTGGTGGCCCGGATACCGTGAATCCGGCCAGTCCGGTTCAGTACTGTCCCGCACCGCCCCCGATATTTGTTCGTATCGGTCTGGCGATTGGCTACTGGGAGCCGATGGCCATGACGGATGTCAGCCGTTCACCTGGCTGCATGGTGAACCTCGGGGGATTCAGTATCAATCTCGGCAAGACCGGGATGGGTACGGCTAAGAAGGATGACAAGCAGGTGAACGGGGCCTTCTATCACGTCCACTGGTACAAGTATCCGCTGACCTACTGGCTGAACATCATTACCTCAGCCGGGTGCCTGGAAGGAGGTGATATGGATATTGCCTATTTATCCGAAATCGACCCGACCTGGGTGGACAGCAGCCTGACCACCATTCTGAATCCGGAAGCGATTTTGTTTGCTAACCCGATTGCCCAGGGCGCATGTGCGGCAGATGCGATTGCCAGTGCATTCAACAAACCACTCGATATTTTGTTCTGGTGCGCCGGCTCTCAGGGTTCGATGTACCCGTTCTCCGGCTGGGCCAGCAACGAGTCCAGTCCCCTGCAGTCATCGCTGTTACTCAGTGAGCGAATGGCCTACAAGCTTCATCGGCAGGGGCAAATCATGGAGACCGTCGGCGCAGATGTGGCGGTCTGCTACGAATACCCGTCTCCGATCATCCCAAAAGAGCGGTGGCGCTATCAGATGGTGAATATGTATCCGGACAGCGGTCAGTGCCACCCTCTCGGGCGCAGTGTGATGCGCTGGGAGGCGGGCAGAAATCCACCCAACACGCGGAAAAACTACGGCTACCTGATGTGGCGTAAACGTAACTGTGTCTACCTCTGACAGGAGTCTCTCATGAAGTTGATAAATGTATTAATGATTCTGGCATTACAGTCAGGTTCAGCAGTCGCTGCAGTTACTCCGGGTATCCCTGGCGGGACGCTCATTGTGGATCAGGCAGAGAAGCTGAGTCTGAAAGAGACCCTTTCCCTGCTCGATGGCGCCATGCGCCATAACGTGCAGGTTCTGCTCTCCGACAGCGGCAAGCGTAGCGGAACCGGAAGCGCGCTGACCGTGCTGAAAGAGAGCGGGGTGAATACGTATCGCTGGCAGGGTGGAAATCAGACGACGGCAGACATCATCAGTGAACCAGACAAGGGCGCCCGCTACAGCCGTCTGGCGCAGGAGTTTGCTGTCAGTGTGCGTGAGGGGCAGGAAAGCGTGGCACAAATCAGCGGGGTGCGAGAACAGGGCGTACTCAATGGCATTATCCGTGAAGTCCTGAAAAATGAAGGTACGCTGGGGGCGAAGGAGATGACAGTCACTACCCTGACGCCGGTGTGGCTGGACAGCAAAAGCCGGGGCGTGCGCGACTATTACCGCGAAGGGATGGTGATGGAGCGGTGGGACCCGGAGACACGGAAGCATGACCGGTTTTTGATAGACCGGGTGACTGCGAGCAGCAATATGCTGACCCTCAGGGACAAAGAGGGGGAACGTCTGGACCTGAAAGTTTCGGCTGTCGACAGCCAGTGGTCGTTGTTCCGGGCCGATAAGCTACCGGTAGCGAGCGGAGAACGTCTGTCGGTGCTGGGGAAAATTCCTGAGACGCGGCTGAAAGGCGGCGAGAGCATCACGGTGCTGAACGCGGAGGCCGGGCAGCTGACGGTGCAGCGTCCCGGGCAGAAAACCACCCAGACCCTGGCGGTGGGCGCCGGGCCGTTCGACGGGATTAAAGTCGGGCACGGATGGGTGGAAAGTCCCGGCCGTTCGGTCAGCGAAACAGCGACCGTTTTTGCCTCCCTGACGCAACGCGAGCTGGATAATGCCACGCTGAATCAGCTGGCGCAGAGCGGAAGCCATATCCGGCTGTACTCTGCACAGGATGCGGCCCGCACAACAGAGAAGCTGGCCAGGCATACCGCCTTCAGCGTGGTGTCTGAGCAGCTGAAGGCCCGTTCAGGCGAGACAGACCTGGATGCGGCCATCGCATTACAGAAAGCCGGGCTGCACACCCCGGCAGAGCAGGTCATTCACCTTTCCATTCCTTTGCTGGAAAGTGAGGAGCTGACTTTCACGCGCCCGCAACTGTTGGCCACCGCGCTGGAAACCGGCGGAGGTAAGGTTCCGATGACGGAGATAGACGCGACCATTCAGGCGCAGATTAAGGCTGGCAGTCTGCTGAATGTGCCTGTGGCCCCAGGCCACGGTAATGACCTGCTGATTTCCCGCCAGACCTGGGATGCAGAGAAAAGCATTCTGACAAAGGTGCTGGAAGGAAAAGAGGCCGTTGCACCCCTGATGGACAGTGTACCGGGAAGCCTGATGACGGACCTGACGTCAGGGCAGCGTGCTTCCACCCGGATGATACTGGAGACTACGGATCGGTTCACGGTGGTTCAGGGCTATGCCGGGGTGGGGAAAACCACCCAGCTCCGGGCGGTGACGGGAGCCATCAGCCTGCTGCCGGAAGCGACCCGGCCTCGGGTCATCGGTCTGGGGCCGACACACCGCGCCGTGGGGGAAATGCAGAGCGCCGGCGTGGATGCGCAGACTACCGCCTCGTTCCTGCATGACACGCAGCTCCTGCAGCGTAATGGTCAGACACCGGATTTCAGCAACACGCTGTTCCTGCTCGACGAGAGCTCAATGGTGGGGCTGGCCGATACCGCGAAGGCGCTCTCCCTGATTGCGGCCGGGGGAGGACGGGCGGTGCTCAGCGGCGATACCGACCAGCTGCAGTCCATTGCGCCGGGCCAGCCGTTCCGGCTGATGCAGCAGCGCAGTGCCGCCGACGTCGCCATTATGAAAGAGATTGTGCGCCAGGTACCTGAGTTGCGACCGGCGGTCTACAGCCTGATTGACCGGGACGTGAACCGCGCGCTGGCGACGATTGAGCAGATTACACCGGAACAGGTGCCGCGAAAAGACGGGGCCTGGGTGCCCGAAAACTCCGTGGTGGAGTTCACCCCCGCACAGGAGGAGACGATACAGAAAGCGCTGAACAAGGGTGAAAGTGTGCCGGCAGGTCAGCCCACCACGCTGTATGAGGCACTGGTGAAGGACTATGCCGACCGTACCCCGGAGGCGCAGTCACAGACGCTGATTATCACCCATCTGAATGATGACCGGCGGGTGCTGAACAGTCTGATTCATGACGCGAGGCGGGACAATGGTGAAGTGGGCAGAGAGGAAGTCACTCTGCCGGTACTGGTGACGAGCAACATCCGTGACGGAGAGCTGCGCAGACTGTCGACCTGGACGGCTCATAAGGGGGCCGTGGCCCTGGTCGACAATGTCTACCACCGTATCGGGAGCGTGGATAAGGAGAACCAGCTTATCACGCTGATGGATGGTGAAGGGAAAGAACGGCTTATTTCACCCCGGGAGGCGTTGGCTGAAGGTGTCACGCTCTACCGTGAGCAAGAGATTACAGTGTCTCAGGGGGACAAAATGCGCTTCAGCAAGAGTGACACGGAACGCGGCTATGTGGCCAACAGTGTGTGGGAGGTGAAATCCGTTTCAGGTGACAGTGTCACGCTATCTGACGGCAAAACCACCCGCACGCTGAACCCGAAGGCTGATCAAGCGCAGCAACATGTCGACCTTGCCTACGCCATCACCGCGCATGGTGCTCAGGGGGCCAGTGAACCGTTTGCCATCGCACTGGAGGGCGTGGCGGGTGGTCGGGAACGGATGGCCAGCTTTGAATCCTCCTATGTCGGGTTATCACGTATGAAACAGCATGTTCAGGTGTATACCGACAACCGTGAGGGCTGGATAAGGGCCATAAATCATTCACCAGAGAAAGCGACAGCCCACGATATTCTGGAGCCGCGTAACGACCGGGCCGTGAAAACGGCCGGCCAGCTGTTCAGCCGGGCACGAGCGCTGGATGAGGCGGCTGCAGGCCGGGCCGCCCTGCAGCAGTCCGGCCTGGCGCGCGGGCAGTCTCCGGGGAAATTCATTTCGCCGGGCAAAAAGTACCCGCAGCCACACGTGGCGCTGCCGGCGTTCGACAAAAACGGGAAAGACGCCGGCATCTGGCTCAGTCCGCTGACGGATAACGACGGACGTTTGCAGGTGATCGGCGGTGAGGGGCGCGTCATGGGCAATGAAGAAGCCCGGTTTGTGGCGCTGCAGAACAGTCGCAACGGCGAAAGTCTGCTGGCCGGGAATATGGGCGAAGGCGTCAGGATTGCACGCGATAACCCCGACAGCGGGGTGGTGGTCCGGCTTGCCGGAGATGACCGCCCCTGGAACCCGGAGGCCATCACCGGCGGTCGCATCTGGGCTGATCCCCTGCCGAATCCTCCGATCAATGATACCGGTACTGACATCCCGCTCCCGCCAGAGGTTCTGGCACAGCGGGCCGCAGAAGAGGCACAGCGCCGGGAGATGGAAAGACAGACGGAGCAGGCGACCCGGGAAGTGTCCGGAGAGGAGAAGAAAGTGGGCGAGCCGGGCGAGCGGATAAAAGAGGTTATCGGGGACGTCATTCGGGGTCTCGAACGTGACCGGCCAGGAGAGGAGAAAACGGTGCTGCCAGATGACCCGCAGACCCGGCGTCAGGAAGCGGCCGTTCAGCAGGTGGCCACAGAGAGCCTGCAGCGCGACCGTCTGCAGCAGATGGAACGGGATATGGTTCGTGATCTCAGTCGTGAAAAAACGCTCGGGGGCGACTGACTCGCCTGCGGCTTGTCTGCCCCGGCAGGGTGCCCGATTAAAATCGGGCACCCTGGGGCGCTGATAAAAGGAAAAGGAAGATGACAACATATGAAACCCGCCTCAACGCTGTCGATCGCTGGCTGCTGGGGCTGCTGACCTGGACGCCAGGACAGACGGATATCATCAAGACCGTCGCGCTGGTTCTGATGGTCATCGACCATACCGGTCTGTTGCTGGCCGGGAATAATGAGGTGATGCGTCTGCTGGGGAGGGGCTGTTTTCCGCTGTTCGGGCTGGTCTGGGGGATGAATCTGGCCCGACATACTGAAATCCGCCAGTCTCAGCTGAACCAGCTCTGGTGCTGGGCGTTGATCGCCCAGGGCTCCTTTATTCTCATCGGATACCCGTGGTACATGGGGAATATCCTGTTTAGCTTTGCGGTCACCGGTCAGGCGCTGCGCTGGTTCAGTCTGCAGACCCGCAATGATATTCTGCTGGCGATCGCCATTGTCGTGGCCTGGCTCCCTCTGTCTGCCGACAGCTACGGTCTGGCCGGGGTTTTTATGCTGATCAACAGCTGGCGACTGTGTCGGGCGAAAGAACCCGCAGAACGTATCGGGTATGGCGTGCTGTGGGCCGTCATGGTGTTGCTGATGAATGCCCATGATATTACCCAGGCCATCGCCGGCCTGATGGTCGCCTTGCTGGCCCTGGCGGTCTGTTCTGACATCGGTCGTTCTGTTCGGCGCTTCTGGCCGCGGCATTTCTTCGTGATGTTCTATGCCGTACATCTGGCGGTGCTGGGGATTGTTGTCTAAATGTAAAAAAACCCGGACAGAGGTCCAAGGAGCAGAAATAGTGCCCGCAACTGTGACAAAGGGAACATCATCGCCGTGTCCACAGTTTCCTGAGATGAAACGATGATGCCGTTAGCGTATCGTATACGTCAGACCTGATGCTTTATTGATATGGCCCCTTATGAGTGAAGAAAAACGTCCTGTACTGAGCCTGAAACGAAAACCCGCGGCAGACAGTGCTGCCCCCACCAGTGATACGGCCACTCCTGGTGTGGTACGCCGAAAAAAGGTCGTGGTGGTGTCGGCGCCGCCCGCCTGGAAGGTCAAGAAAGAAAAGCTTGAACGTGCGAAACAGGCCGCGGAAGCCGCCGCGCGTCAGGCTGAGCCCGTACCGGTCAAGGCAACAAAGGCTCCCCCTCCGGTGCGCTATCTTCGGCTGTTGCCGCCAGAGCAGGCGATCATGACCCTGAAGGTGTTCTGGCCACAGCTGTTCGATGGCAACTCGCCACGTCTGCTGGCCACGGGAATGCGTGAACAGCTGCTTGCCGATATTGCGAGTCGTGATCTGCCGCTGTCGCATAAACAGGTGATTAAGTGCCTGAAAAGCCTGACCCGGTCTGCAGGTTATCTGTCCCGAATGCGGGAAGGTGCCTCCCGCTATGACCTGCAGGGGAATGTGGTGGCTACGGTCACTGCTGATGAAGCGCACTACGCCAGTGAGCGCATGATGAAAGAGCTGTTACGCGCTGAACGAAAGATGAGTCAGACCGTTTAATTCATTTCCTGCCACAACAGTATTCATCGTTCTACAACCTCTCCGCTAAAGACTTAACGGCTTTAGCGGACGAACTTATTTTATCCATGCTTAACCTGTTAAAGGAATAAAAATGAAATTCAGATTCGGATTGTATTTTCTGCTCCCATTTATTTCAGTTGTCGTTTTGAATACCAGTTTTGCTCAGGATAATGCACCTGATAAAACGTTTTCCGTTACCCAGGAGAAAAGAATTGGAGAAATCGCAGCGGATTATCTGCGTGCTCATCCCGAGATACTTATTCAGATGAGCGAGACACTTCAGCAGGAGCAGGAGGCGAAACAGACTCGCGGTTTTAAATCCGCAGCACTGGAACAACAGGGAAACATTCTGGGTAATAAAAATATCCCCTCCTGGGGGCCCGGGGACGGAAAGGTGATGGTGGTTGAATTCTTTGACTACCAGTGCATCTGGTGCAGCCGCTTCGCGCCGGAACTGGAGAAGGTCATCAGGAGTAACCAGGATGTGCGCTATTTCTTTATGGAGTGGCCGGTCTTCGGGAGCCGATGGCCGGTTTCATTACTGGCAGCCAAAACCGGTCTGCTGGTCTGGAAGGAAAAGGGGCCGGAGGCATATCTGGCATACCATAACGGTATTTATGCGACCGGATTAATTGAAGGCAGGCTGACCAAAGAGACAGTCACGAAAACATCAGGTGATATTCAGTTCAGACAGGATACCATTGATGAAGTTAATACCACGCTGAAAAATATTAATGACATCGCCACGGCAACGGGATTAACCGGTACGCCGGGTATTATTGTGATGCCGGTGAAGGGCGCGACGGAAGAAAATACCACGGTATTTTCCGGAATGACGGAGTCGGAAAGTCTTCAGGCGGCAATAAATAAATCCCGTCACTAACACCTCCTTTTAAATCCGTCTTATTAAAGGACTGAATTTATGTTCAGCTATTTTATTTTACGCATTGAGCAGCAATTATTCTGTTATTTGTATGGGGGCATGCTGGCGCTGTTTCTGATACTCCTGTCTCCGTTTTTTTTCACAGGAGGGGGACTGCTCCTGGTGATGCTGTCAGTTGCGTTGTTCTGGGGCGGGCTGGCCCTGTATACGCGGCATACTGACCGGATGAGAAAGCCTGACGTTTCTCCACTCGTCAGTGTCCGGGATGGTATCCAGGTGGTGCCCGAGCCGCCAGATGATGATGGCTGGTTCCTGGGCTCCGTCCACGATACCGGCGACGGGCCAGTCTGCTACTGGTTCCGTCAGACGACAAAAGCCTGACGCCTCCCCATGGCGTCGTTGTCCAACCCCGGTAACGGGGAAAAGCCAGTCTCCCCCGCTCCCGGCGTTTCTTAAAAATACAGTGAAGGAAATAGTGTGAAAATAAACCGTACTCTCAGCAGATGGTGTCTGCCTGCATTGGTCACTCTGAGTCTGTGCACACCCGTACCGATCGTTTATGCCGCGAGCATCGATACCGGGTTTTCCCCGGAAGGAACTGCCCTGCGGCTGGTTCTGAAAACCATCGCGACCGCACGACAGGAAATCCGGCTGATGGGGTATTCCTTCACCTCCCCGGAGGTGGTTCGTTCGCTCATCGAGGCGAAACGACGTGGGGTGGATGTCCGTGTGGTTCTGGATCAGAAGGCAAATACCGGAACGGCCAGCGAGGCCGCCATGAACCTGCTGACCAGCGTGGGCATTCCGGTTCGTACGGTCAGCGCCTACAAAATTATGCATGACAAAGTGATCGTCGCGGACGGGCGCAATACAGAGTCCGGGTCGTTCAATTTCAGCCGTGCAGCTGACCGTTCGAATTCAGAGAATGTGCTGGTTGTATGGGATGACCCGACAGTTGCCCAACGTTATCTGCAGCACTGGCAATCCAGGTGGGATGTCGGTACTGACTGGCGTTCATCGTACTAACGATCACACTGCCCACAATTTTTCTGCGCCAACAGAAAAAAATGTATTTTACATTAAATTAATGTGCGCTCTCGCTGCCTATAAAGACATGTAGTATCTTTGTTCAAGTATTCAGTTATATGCTTGAGGAGGCAGAGATGTCACAGGTCGTAAACGCAGTTACTTCCTCATCTAAACGTCCCTACAGAAAGGGCAATCCTGTTTCTGCGGCAGAACGTCAGCAGAAAGCTGTTGCCCGAAAAAAAGCGACGCACAAAGAGGTGAGAGTATTTGTGCGAGACAAGCTTAAAAACCAGCTTCAAATCATGTGTGAGAATGAAGGAATTACTCAGGCAGAAATGATTGAAAGGCTGATTGAAAGAGAATCTGCGAAACTTGGAATTGACGTAACGACGTCACATTCTTGATCATACCTGCTATGAGTGCTAGATTACTGATCGTTTAGAGATTCTTGGTTGGCCACGCCGTAAGGTGGCAGGGAACTGATTCTGTAAAAAGGTTTTTTCCGGAATCAGAAAAGCAAAAACCCCGATAATCTTTCCAAGTTTGGCGACTCTAGAAGATTATCGGGGCCCTTAACTAAACTGCATAGAGATTGTTGCTCTATGCAGGGAGTATAGATTCATGCTCAGAAAAGTTCAATACCTTCTGTGCTTACTCCTTCGGCGCAACATAAGCGCAGGAAGCGGTGACTGAACAGAATCCAAAAAACTCGTTCCATTACGTGCAAGTGAAAAATGCTGAGCCGCGTTTTATGGCGCGGGAAGGCAAAAAGACACTGCCGTTTTGTTGTAAGCTGATGGCTAAAGCCGAAGGCTTTACCTCCACGTTTGATTTTTCAATTCATGTCGCCTTTGCCCGCTCACTGGGTAAGCGTCGGCGTATGCCTCCTCTCCTTCGCCGGCGTGCGATTGATGCGCTTCTCCAGGCAATGTGTTTCCATTACGATCCGCTGGCCAATCGCGTGCAGCGCTCGATTACCAATATGGCCATTGAGTGCGGGCTGGCCACGGAATCTGCCAGTGGCAACCTGTCTATCTCACGGGCGACCCGCGCGCTGCGGTTTATGTCTGAGCTGGGTCTGATCACCTATACAACGGAATATGATCCGCAGATTGGCTGCAATATTCCGACGGATATGACGTTCACGCCAGCCCTTTTTCAGGCTCTGGATGTGTCAGATGTGGCCGTCGTGGCCGCGCGCCGGAGTCGCGTGGAGTGGGAAAATAAACAGCGCAAAAAACAGAGTCTGCCGCAGCTGGGGATGGATGAACTGATCGCCAAATCCTGGCGGTTTGTACGCGAGCGTTTCCGCAGCTATCAGGCTGAGCGTAAATCTCATGGCCAGAAGCGAGCAACCGCGCGGCGGGATGCTTCGCGCCAACGGAAGGACATCGAGACGCGTGTTCGTCAGCAGCTGACCCGTGAATATGCCACCGGCCGCTTCAGAGGCGATCGTGATGCGCTCAAACGTGAAGTTGAGCGACGCGTGACGGAGCGTATGCTGCTGTCACGGGGCAATAACTATACCCGCCTGGCGCCGTACCCCGACCCAGTATAGCCTTCTCATTTTTGTTATCCGGCTGGCGCCGGAGACTTTCGCACATCCGTCTGCTGAGCCTGGCTGATTTCTGACCGATAGTGTTATGGCCACACCGATTGGCAACGCATTCCCCCCACCTGGTTGATGATATTTCGGTGCTCCGGTGCCGGTTTTTTTGCCCGGTTTTACTTATACACACTTAACTGCATGGGAACTTTTCATAAAGCTACAGCCGACAGGGTGTCAGGGTGCCTGCCGCAGAGGTTTCAGACCGCATGGTTCCCTTTAAAGACCTGCTCTGTACTTCTTTTAAAGATCTGAATATCTTTCGTCTCAAAGTAATACCTGTTCTCCGGCTATCCTGTGGACAACCCCAAAAAGGCCTTCGCTCACAGTGGCCGCAAGCGTCCACGTCGCTCAGATCCAGAAGTACCACCCGCCGGCAAGCGGCGGGCATTAGCCCGGTATCTTTATTAGTTACATCATTCAATGAATCTTCGGAATTAAAAACCGGCACCGTTCTGCCACCCCGAGCCCCTCTCAGGCAACAATACAGTCCCGTGTACAGCTGTCACCACAGAGCCCCTCCCCACCACTGAAAAGCGCCGCCGCCCCCGGCCGAAGGCCGGGAGTAGTGTCGCTTTTAATGATGGGTGTTGTAACTACTCTTCGTCATCTCTGTGAGTAGTGTCGCGGTAAGTTCTGGGATACACGCTCGTAAGCGGCCCTAACGGCCCGCTAACGCGGAGATACGCCCCGACTGCGGCTGTCGCCTTGCCGGGACCACTCCGACCGCGTACAGAGGCATCTGAGCCGTTTTTAGCGGGTATAGCTTTGCAGGGAAGGGGGTGGGTGAGGCAGAACCTGTCAAAACAGCAGCCGGCTGCGCCGGGCGACGGCGCCATTTACCCGCAGTACTCCATTCAACTTCAGCTGGCGCCTCCATGCCGCTGACGCGGCATTATCTATACTTTAAGTCTGGCCACTGGAGGTAACCATGTGCGGACGTTTTTCTCAGTCTATGACGCGGGAAGAGTATCTTTCTCTCCTCGCCAATGAAGCCGATCGAAATATTGCCTACGGGCTTTGTTGAATAAATCAGATTTCGGGTAAGTCTCCCCCGTAGCGGGTTGTGTTTTCAGGCAATACGCACGCTTTCAGGCATACCTGCTTTCGTCATTTTGTTCAGCGCTCGTACCAGGGCCATAGCGGGGTCGTTTGCGGGAGGGGGCGGAATCCTACGCTAAGGCTTTGGCCAGCGATATTCTCCGGTGAGATTGATGTGTTCCCATCCGAGCGGCGAAACATGGGCCAAGAGATCGGGCGATAGCAGCTTTCCATCGCGTTTCTGGTTTGCAACGACCTCGCCGAGCTTCATGGTGTTCCAGAAGATGATGATGGCGGCGAGCAGATTCATGCCGGCGATGCGGTAATGCTGGCCTTCGGCGGAACGGTCGCGGATTTCACCGCGGCGGTGGAAGCTGATTGCCCGCTTCAGCGCATGATGAGCTTCGCCTTTGTTGAGCCCGATCTGGGCACGCCGTTGGAGTTCGGCATCCAGAATCCAGTCGATCATGAACAGGGTGCGCTCGACGCGACCGACTTCCCGCAGGGCTGTCGCGAGCTCGTTCTGCCGCGGATAGGAGGCGAGTTTCCGCAGAATCTGGCTTGGCGCGACGGTCCCGGCAGCAATGGTGGCGGCGATGCGCAGGATGTCGGGCCAATTGCGCTCGATCATGGCTTGGTTGACCTTTCCGCCGATCAACGCTCGCAGGTGCGCCGGGGCGGCCGACGGATTGAACGCGTAGAGCCGTTTGGATGGCAGGTCGCGGATGCGCGGAGCGAACCGGTAGCCGAGAATGGCACATGCGGCAAAGACGTGATCGGTGAAGCCGCCCGTGTCGGTGAACTGCTCGCGGATATGGCGTCCAGCATCGTTCATCAGCAGGCCATCGAGGATGTAAGGCGCTTCGCTTGCCGTTGCAGGAATCACCTGGGTTGCGAACGGCGCATATTGGTCGGAGACGTGGCTATAGGCTTTCAGGCCCGGGGTATTGCCATATTTCGCGTTGACCAGGTTCATGGCCTCACCTTGCTCTGTAGCGACGAAGAACTGTCCGTCGCTCGAAGCCGACGTGCCCATGCCCCAGAACCGGGCCATGGGTAACGCTGCCTGTGCCTCGACCACCATGGCCAGCGCCCGGTCATAGGCTTCGCCCTCGACATGCCACCGTCCAATGCGGATCAATTCCCAGAAGGTGTGGGTGTTTGTCGCATCCGCCATTTTGCGCAAGCCGAGGTTGATCCCTTCCGCCAAGATAACGTTCATTAGCCCGATCCGGTCAGCGCAGGGTGCTCCTGTGCGCAGATGGGTGAACGCTTCGGTGAAGCCGGTCGCCGCATCCACCTCCAGCAGGAGATCGGTGATGCGCGTGGGCGGGATCTGCTTGTAGAGATCGAGCACCAGATCTTCGGCGCCTGTCGGCGCGGCGGCTTCGAGTTTCTCGATATGCAGAACGCCGTTTTCAATCGACCCGCCCGGGATCGTGCCTGCGCGAGCGGCACGGCCAAGCTCGCGCAACCGCATGTCGAGGCGAGCTTGCCGGTCTGCCAGCCATTCCTCCGGCCGCAATGGCACAGCGAGACGACCGCCTTCCGCGATGGATTGTGCCGGAACGAGTGCGTGTTTCAGATCGCCATAGCGCCGGGACCTAGTAAGCCAGACATCTCCGGAGCGGAACGCATCGCGCAGATGGAACAGCACCGCGATCTCCCATAGGCGAGCGTCGCCAGCCCTCTGGGCCCGAAGGTGGCGATGCCATTTCGAGCTGGGCCGCAAGAAGCTGGTCATCGCGGCATCGTTCAAACCGGTACGAAGGGCCGTCACCGCTTCCAGAAGCGGCAGTGCAACGGGCGCAGCTCGCAGATCGAGCAGGCGCAACATGCGTGGAGCGTATCGGCGGAAGCGGTGATAACCGTCGAGCACATGATTGAGCGGATCGTCGGCCATGGTGGCGGTCAGCCTGGTTGCCATTGCAACAAGGGTTTTTAAGCCGTCCCACCCTGACCCACTCGCGATGACATCGCCCAGCGGCTGGCCATCATCCTGTGCATCGACCAGGGCGCCCCCGATCTCGGCGAAGGATTTCAGGGTGTCACGCACCACCCCCGCTTCGTCTGCGACCTTTGCATGGCAAATACGCTCCGAAGCACGGTAGAGACGGCCGACGATCCGGTCGTGGGTTTCGACCACTGCGTCGGCCAACATCGCCTGCCATTCCGAGACGCAAACAGCCAAGATCGCAAGCCGCCTGTCCTCCGGGAGATCGCGCATGCCGTCGGCATAATACCGTTCACCCTGCCTGCGCAGACGAGTCACCCGATGGGCAGGAACGCCGGCAAGCAGATCCTCGGGGAGATCGATGCGTTGCAGATATTCGAGCCGGTCGAGCAGCCGGTTGGCCGACGAAGAGTTCGAGCCAGGCTCGAACTGGCGCAGCCACACAAAACGGGTCACCCGATCATCAGCCGTCTCCTCGAGCAATGCCAGCAACTGTTCTCGGATCGACATAGGCAGCCGACTGGCGATCCTCGTCTCGATGCGTCGCTCGGCATCGACGAGAGCCGCGGCACAAAGCCGCTCGATCGTGGATGTCGCGGGAAGGACAGTGCGGGTGCGTCGGCACTCGGCTACGAAGCGACGGGCGATATCCTCGTTCGACACCGCCATCTCGGCTTCTCGGAACAACCATTCCTTCAGCTCGCTCGCACCACGTCCGGAGAAGGTGCGGAAGCCGTAGAGCCCCCGTAACTCGGCAAGATGCTCGTGCCGTGTTTCCTCGCGGGCAGCATAGTCTACGAGATCGTCGGCACCCAGGCCAAGCTGCGCTCCGATAAATTCGATGACCTCTGCAGGGATCAGTTCGCCTGGAGCCAGCACCCGGCCGGGATAGCGCAGGACACACAATTGCAGGGCGAAGCCGAACCTGTTGTGAGCGCGCCGACGCAGCCTGATATGCCCAAGGTCTTCATCACTCAGCGTATAGTGCTTGAGCAAATCCGTCTGTGAAGTCGGCAAGCGCAACAGCGCGTCTTTCTGCCGATCGGTTAGAGTGACGCGACGCGGCATACATGTTCCTTTTTCAAAATCTGATAGCGTTCAAGACGCTTTGTTTATGAAGCTGGTTGAGATACATTTCCAGAGGTCAATGCAATCGTGGCCGAAGCGCCGCCTCAAACCAACGTTTGTGATACATGCTGATCGGATATGCCCGCGTCTCCAAAGCCGATGGCTCGCAGTCTCTCGACCTGCAGCACGACGCCTTGCGCGCCGCAGGTGTCGAACGGGACAATATCTATGATGATCTTGCTTCCGGCGGTCGTGATGATCGCCCTGGCTTGACTGCCTGCCTCAAGTCATTGCGTGACGGCGATGTGCTGGTGGTCTGGAAGCTCGATCGCCTCGGACGATCGCTTGCCCATCTGGTCAACACGGTGAAGGAGCTGTCAGACCGCAAGATCGGCCTGCGGGTTCTGACTGGAAAGGGCGCTCAGATCGACACCACGACTGCGTCCGGTCGCATGGTGTTCGGAATCTTCGCCACCTTGGCCGAGTTCGAGCGGGATTTGATCCGAGAGCGCACCATGGCGGGTCTCGCCTCCGCGAGAGCGCGCGGTCGCAAGGGCGGACGAAAATTCGCGCTCACCAAAGCTCAGGTGCGTCTCGCGCAAGCCGCCATGGCCCAGCGCGATACTTCAGTTTCCGATCTCTGCAAGGAACTCGGCATCGAGCGCGTCACTCTCTACCGATATGTCGGTCCCAAAGGCGAGCTCAGAGACCATGGAAAGCATGTTCTCGGACTTACGTAGTGGACTTGCCTCGGTTTCGTTCCGGTCTTTTTGAGAGCATTATTTGTTATCAAGGAGACCATATATGTCATTAAAGCATAGTGATGAATTTAAGCGTGATGCAGTTCGCATAGCACTCACTAGTGGCTTAACACGCCGTCAAGTTGCGTCAGATTTAAGTATTGGGCTTTCCACGCTTGGGAAATGGATCGCATCAATTTCCGATGAAACTAAAATTCCTACCCAAGACACTGATCTTCTGCGTGAGAATGAACGTTTACGCAAAGAGAACCGTATCCTTCGGGAGGAGAGGGAGATATTAAAAAAGGCAGCAATATTTTTCGCAGTACAAAAGCTGTGAGATTTCAGTTTATTACGGATTACCGTGGCTCTCTCTCACGTTCACGCATATGTCGTTTGATGGGCGTAACAGATCGTGGTTTACGTGCATGGAAACGCCGTCCTCCATCACTGCGCCAGCGTCGTGATCTTATACTTCTAGCGCATATACGTGAGCAGCATCGGTTGTGTTTGGGGAGCTATGGTAGGCCGCGTATGACAGAAGAGTTGAAAGCGCTGGGCCTGCAGGTTGGGCAGCGTCGGGTTGGACGTTTGATGCGCCAGAATAACATTACAGTTGTTCGAACGCGTAAATTCAAACGGACAACGGATAGTCATCATACCTTCAACATTGCACCGAACCTATTAAAACAAGACTTTAGCGCAAGCGCACCCAACCAGAAATGGGCAGGCGATATCACTTATGTTTGGACCAGAGAAGGATGGGTCTATCTTGCTGTTATCCTTGACCTGTATTCCCGTCGCGTGATTGGCTGGGCAACAGGTGATCGATTAAAGCAGGATCTTGCATTAAGGGCACTGAATATGGCGTTGGCTTTACGCAAACCACCACCGGGTTGTATTCAACACACAGACCGTGGGAGCCAATATTGCGCTCATGAATATCAAAAGCTACTGCTCAAACATCAATTGCTGCCGTCCATGAGCGGGAAAGGCAATTGTTTTGATAACTCCGCAGTAGAAAGCTTCTTTAAATCATTAAAGGCTGAGTTGATTTGGCGCAGACACTGGCAAACAAGGCGAGATATTGAGATTGCAATCTTCGAATATATAAATGGCTTTTATAATCCACGCCGAAGACATTCAACACTCGGCTGGAAATCGCCGGTGGCATTTGAGAAAAAAGCCGCTTAAAATGAGAGATAGACCGGAACACAACCGGTGCAAGTCCATAGCAACTCGTTTCTTTTCGCAGGTTGAGCCACCTCCGCGCTTCATCAGAAAACTGAAGGAACCTCCATTGAATCGAACTAATATTTTTTTTGGTGAATCGCATTCTGACTGGTTGCCTGTCAGAGGCGGAGAATCTGGTGATTTTGTTTTTCGACGTGGTGACGGGCATGCCTTCGCGAAAATCGCACCTGCTTCCCGCCGCGGTGAGCTCGCTGGAGAGCGTGACCGCCTCATTTGGCTCAAAGGTCGAGGTGTGGCTTGCCCCGAGGTGATCAACTGGCAGGAGGAACAGGAGGGTGCATGCTTGGTGATAACGGCAATTCCGGGAGTACCGGCGGCTGATCTGTCTGGAGCGGATTTGCTCAAAGCGTGGCCGTCAATGGGGCAGCAACTTGGCGCTGTTCACAGCCTATCGGTTGATCAATGTCCGTTTGAGCGCAGGCTGTCGCGAATGTTCGGACGCGCCGTTGATGTGGTGTCCCGCAATGCCGTCAATCCCGACTTCTTACCGGACGAGGACAAGAGTACGCCGCAGCTCGATCTTTTGGCTCGTGTCGAACGAGAGCTACCGGTGCGGCTCGACCAAGAGCGCACCGATATGGTTGTTTGCCATGGTGATCCCTGCATGCCGAACTTCATGGTGGACCCTAAAACTCTTCAATGCACGGGTCTGATCGACCTTGGGCGGCTCGGAACAGCAGATCGCTATGCCGATTTGGCACTCATGATTGCTAACGCCGAAGAGAACTGGGCAGCGCCAGATGAAGCAGAGCGCGCCTTCGCTGTCCTATTCAATGTATTGGGGATCGAAGCCCCCGACCGCGAACGCCTTGCCTTCTATCTGCGATTGGACCCTCTGACTTGGGGTTGATGTTCATGCCGCCTGTTTTTCCTGCTCATTGGCACGTTTCGCAACCTGTTCTCATTGCGGACACCTTTTCCAGCCTCGTTTGGAAAGTTTCATTGCCAGACGGGACTCCTGCAATCGTCAAGGGATTGAAACCTATAGAAGACATTGCTGATGAACTGCGCGGGGCCGACTATCTGGTATGGCGCAATGGGAGGGGAGCAGTCCGGTTGCTCGGTCGTGAGAACAATCTGATGTTGCTCGAATATGCCGGGGAGCGAATGCTCTCTCACATCGTTGCCGAGCACGGCGACTACCAGGCGACCGAAATTGCAGCGGAACTAATGGCGAAGCTGTATGCCGCATCTGAGGAACCCCTGCCTTCTGCCCTTCTCCCGATCCGGGATCGCTTTGCAGCTTTGTTTCAGCGGGCGCGCGATGATCAAAACGCAGGTTGTCAAACTGACTACGTCCACGCGGCGATTATAGCCGATCAAATGATGAGCAATGCCTCGGAACTGCGTGGGCTACATGGCGATCTGCATCATGAAAACATCATGTTCTCCAGTCGCGGCTGGCTGGTGATAGATCCCGTCGGTCTGGTCGGTGAAGTGGGCTTTGGCGCCGCCAATATGTTCTACGATCCGGCTGACAGAGACGACCTTTGTCTCGATCCTAGACGCATTGCACAGATGGCGGACGCATTCTCTCGTGCGCTGGACGTCGATCCGCGTCGCCTGCTCGACCAGGCGTACGCTTATGGGTGCCTTTCCGCAGCTTGGAACGCGGATGGAGAAGAGGAGCAACGCGATCTAGCTATCGCGGCCGCGATCAAGCAGGTGCGACAGACGTCATACTAGATATCAAGCGACTTCTCCTATCCCCTGGGAACACATCAATCTTACCGGAGAATATCGTTGGCCAAAGCCTTAGCGTAGGATTTCGCCCTCTCCCGCAAACGACCCCATAGCCTCCGCAACCTGACCATCGTAGTCACGCAGCGTCAGTGAACCCCCGAA
>OFCV01000094.1_pt1 | contig 35188 bp, 32 predicted proteins | sample 1520931 | NCBI WGS metagenome assembly OFCV01 (sample SAMEA2699033, study PRJEB24076) | metagenome | biome: Human gut stool | place: Spain | collected 2012-10-21
CATGGAATCTGAGCAAGAATTCTTATATCAATTTTTTGTAAGGAACGTATTGCCACTTAGTGAACTAAATAGCAATTCCACACAAGGCCCCTATAGCCCCCTCACTCACGAATCCTCTCGAAATCCCGCCCTGCGATACTCACTCGGCAGCACTCCATACTTCTTCCGAAACACCTTCGCCAACGCCTTACTATTCGGGAACCCGTTATTTAGCGCAATCTCACTAATCGTATGCTCCGTGTTCGTCAGCTCTTGATATGCATACTGCACCCGGATACTCTGCAGATAACTCTTATAATTGATTCCTGCATATTTCTGGAACATTCTTGACAAATAAGTCGGCGAATAACCAAAGATTTCAGCCAGTGTTTCCAATGAAAGTTCTTCTGTATAATGATCTTTTATGTATGCAGTGATGGTTGATAATCGTGTCAGTTTCTTGTTTCGCTTTAACATGTCCTGGTCGACATCCAGCTCACGATATTTTGTAACTAACAAATAAAGAAGCATGTAATAATAGCTTTTCACCTTCATCTCATACCCACTTTGTTTGCCAAGATATGCGTCGTACATTTTCCAGATCAACTCCATGACCTTCTCATCTTGCACGGTAGAATCATGTGTAAAGCGGATGAACTGCTCACCTGTAAAATAATCTTCAAAAGTTTTTAATGGCATTTGAAGAACAACTGTCTGATTCTTCTCTTGCGCATCAATAGAATGTATCTCATTAGAATTGACAAGCATGAATTCTCCAGCCTCAAGTGGATGTTTCTCTTCATTGATATAAAAAGTTAATCCACCCTCATATACTGCAAATATCTCAATCGAGCGATGCCAATGTTTATCTCTAAAATAATTTCCCTGACTTCCTTCAAACAAAAACATTTTAAATGGTAAATCTTCATTTGGTACAATCAATTCATGACTATACTTTTCCGTATTATTCAACCTTATCTACCTTCTTTTTCTGCCATATCATTTCCTGTGTTTCTAATTTAAGAAGTTCTGTATAATAACATTTTCAGCCTCTTCTTCTGTCAGGCCAAGTGTACGCAATTTTAACAGCTGCTCATCGTTAATTCGACCGATTGCCGCTTCATGGATAATCGCTGCATTCAAATTACGTGCTCTGATTTCTGGAATTGAGCCGACTTCTGCATCATCCATAATAATAGAATCGCACTGGATATGTGCCTGACATTTATTATTTCCAACAGCCTTTGGATGAAATGTCTGGACAGATCTGCCTTTTCCAACTGAACGGGAAATAATCTGTGCGGAACTGTCTTCTCCGTTTAATCTCACTTCTATATTCGATTCTGCTGTCTGCTCTCCTTCTGTCATAAGACGTTCTGTCACATACAGCTTTGCGTCTTTTTCCATTTCCACCATCGTCTCGCGAACTGTCGAATCAACGCCTTTTATCTGGGCTGTATCCAATGTAAATACAGAATTTTCTCCTATATAAATATTAGTAACAGGATTTAAAACTTTTCCTCCCGTACCATTTCCCTCACCATAATGTTTTTCCTCATATCGTACATTTGCATTCTTTCCAACATGGAATGTATGGATTCCGTCATGGCGGCTCTCATTACATCCGCTATTGTGGATTCCGCATCCTGCTACTATCGACACATCTGCACCGTCTTCGATATAAAAATCATTATAAACAAGATCTGTCATTCCAGATACACTGACAACAACAGGAATATAAACTACCTCGCCTTTTGTTTCTCCATCGATATAAATGTTTATTCCCGGTTTATCCTCTTTCTTTTTTATCTTAATATGTTCGCTGTCTCCATGACATATTGATGTTCCGTTTTGACGCAGATTGAAAGCTCCGCTTTGACTAAACTTGTTATCGTTAATAACATTCAATACTTCTTCTGTAACCTGATCTAACTTTACCATCCGTCTATGCTCTCCTTTCTCTGTTTTCTGCACAGTTATGACACTTTTGAACTCCGTTCAGATACGGAAGAACATCTTCTCTTTTGCCTATTTTTTTAATCTCTCCATCGTCGATGATCATAATACGGTCTGCCATATCAATGATTTTTTCCTGATGTGAGATTACGATCAGACTCTGCTTCTTTTCTTTATGCATCTCTTCGAATTTCTGTATTAACATTGAAAAGCTCCACAAATCTATTCCTGCTTCCGGCTCATCGAAAATACATAATTCATGGTCTTTTGCCAGCACCGATGCAATCTCGATTCGCTTCATCTCTCCACCAGAAAGAGTCCCATCTATCTGACGCTCCACATACTCTTCTGCGCATAATCCTACTGCAGTAAGCAGATCACAGCATTCATCAATTGACAGACTTCTTCCTGCTGCCAATGTAAGAAGCTTGGAAACAGGCATTCCTTTGAATCTTGGTGGCTGCTGGAATGCATATCCGATTCCTGCATTTGCCCGATGATTAATATCATAATCTGTAATATCCTGCTCATTCAGCATGATTTTTCCACTATCTGCCTTTTCAATTCCTATCAATGTTTTCGCCAACGTAGATTTTCCACCACCATTTGGTCCGGTAATCACTAACATCTCCCCGTCATCTACATGAAATGAAATATCATTGAGAAGACATTTTCGACTCCCATTATCATTTACATATAATGTTAAATTTTCTGCTTTTAACACTTTCCTCACCTCGTATAATTTTATTTAGGAAAACACTTTCCTGATATATAAAAAAAGCCTGAGAAACTTAGCATTTCCAGGCTTTATAGATAAAAGGCACAGATCGGATTTGAACCGATGAATCAGGGTGTTGCAGACCCACGCCTTACCACTTGGCTACTGCGCCTCACTATATAGATATGGTATCCATAACTGCTTTATATTATACCAAGTATTTTTAGTGGAGTCAAATAAATTTTTGTTTTATTTTGCAGGAAATTTTCTCTTTTGCACAAAATCTTCTCAGAAAAAAGAAAAAATGCCGCTCTTTTTACAGAACAGCATCTCCTCTTTCATTTACCAGTTGATAACCTACAGATTCTATCCTCTTATCCAGACACTCTCTGCATTCTGCTGCCTCTTCTCCGGTGCAGATCTTGTTATCATATAAATCATATTGTTTTCTTGTCTTTATGGGCGACAAATTTGGCATTACAACATTTGCTCCTGCCAAGAGCCCCTTTTCTCTTCCTTGCGGATCCATTGTTCCAAGAGCTGTCGTTGCCGGAAGCAATACTGTCGGCAGTAAAATACGAATTACAGACAGTAAAAATAATGTTTCCTCCACACTTCCCGCTGATTTTTCAGCAAAACAGGTGTCATGATGCGGAATAAACGGACCGATGCCTACCATCTGTGGCTGTAACTCCTGCAAAAATAATAAATCCTCTGCCAAAGTTTCCACGCTCTGTCCCGGAGAGCCTACCATAAATCCTGCTCCCACCTGGTATCCTAATTTCTTCAAATTATACAAACATTGTTTTCTATTTGCAAGACTCATCTCTGCCGGATGCAATACTCCATAATGTTGTTCATCTGCAGTCTCATGACGAAGCAGGTAGCGGTCCGCCCCTGCTTCTTTATAAGCTTTATAACTTTCATAAGATTTTTCTCCTACTGAAAGTGTTACTGCACATTCCGGATATAAGGTCTTGATTCTGCGAATAATCTCCACCAGTTTTGCGTCCGTGTACCAGACATCTTCCCCGCCTTGCAGAACAAATGTCCGAAAGCCTAATTCATAACCATTCTCACAGCATGCCAGGATATCCTCCTGCGATAAACGAAATCGTTTTGCATTTTTATTACTTCTTCGAATCCCACAATAGTAACAATCGTTTTTACAATGGTTTGTAAATTCAATCAGCCCTCTTGTAAATACCTTCGTTCCATAATAGTGTTTTCTTAACCTGACGGCCTCCTCTTTTAGAAGTTCTCGGATATCCGGATCATCCTGCTGTTTTAAAATTTCTATAAACTCTTCTTTTGTTAATTTTTGACGCTGGATTAATTTATCTACCGCCTTCATATTTCCCCCAAATTTTTATCTATTCTTATTGAACTGCTTTAAATGCCTCATCCAAATCCTGAAGAATATCATCAATATTTTCTGTACCGATTGAAAGACGAATTGTGTTTGGTTTGATTCCCTGATCAAGCAGTTCTTCTTCTGTGCACTGGCTGTGTGTTGTTGTTGCAGGATGGATAACAAGTGATTTCACATCTGCCACATTTGCCAGCAATGAGAACAATTCCAGATTATCAATAAATTCCTGAGCTTTTGCTGCATCTCCTTTAATTTCAAATGTGAAGATAGAACCTCCTCCATTTGGGAAATATTTCTTATAAAGCTCCTGCTGTTTTGGATCTGAATCTACAGATGGATGATGTACTTTCTCTACCTGTGGATGGTTATTCAGATACTCTACAACTTTCAGTGCATTTTCTACGTGACGTTCAACACGAAGTGAAAGTGTCTCAAGTCCCTGCAGGAAAATAAATGAGCTGATTGGAGAAATTGTAGCTCCTGTATCTCTTAAAAGGATTGCTCTGATCTTTGTTACAAATGCTGCAGCTCCGCAAGCTTTTGTGAAACTGATACCATGATAGCTTGGATTTGGATCTGTCAGTGAAGGGAATTTTCCTGAAGCCTCCCAGTCAAATTTACCACCTTCAATGATAACTCCACCGATTGTTGTTCCATGTCCACCGATAAATTTTGTTGCTGAATGAACTACGATATCTGCGCCGTACTCAATTGGTCTTACAAGGTAAGGTGTTGCAAAAGTATTGTCTACAACAAGTGGAATTTTATGTTTATGTGCAATGTTTGCAACTGCTTCAATATCAACTACATCTGAATTTGGATTTCCAAGAGTCTCAATGTAAATTGCTTTTGTATTCTCCTGAATCGCATTTTCAACCTCTTCCAAGTTGAAAATGTCAACAAACGTTGTCGTAATTCCATAATTTGGAAGTGTATGCTCAAGAAGGTTAAATGAACCTCCGTAGATATTTTTAGCAGATACGATATGGTCTCCCTGCTGAGCAAGATTTTCAATTGTATATGTAATTGCTGCTGCTCCTGATGCTACTGCAAGGGCTGCTGTACCACCTTCCAATGCTGCAATTCTCTTCTCAAATACATCTTCTGTAGGGTTTGTCAGACGTCCGTAAATGTTTCCGGCATCTTTTAACCCAAAACGATCTGCTGCATGCTGGCTGTTACGAAATACATATGATGATGTCTGATAAATCGGTACTGCTCTTGCATCTGTAACCGGATCTGGAGTTTCCTGTCCTACGTGTAACTGTAATGTTTCGAATTTAAAATTTCTCTGATCTCTTGTAATTTTTGCCATGGTTCCATATCTCCTTTGCCTATGCTGTTTTTTGGGTTCAAGTTTTTATTAGTCTATAAATAACGGAGTTGAATAATATCTGTCTCCACTATCCGGCAACAATGCTACGATTGTTTTTCCTTTATTTTCCGGACGTTTTGCAAGTTCGATTGCTCCTTTAAGAGCTGCTCCTGAAGAAATACCTACCAGAATTCCCTCTAATTTTCCAAACTGTTTTGATGTTGCAAATGCATCATCATTTTCAATTGTAATAATCTCATCATACACTTTTGTATTTAACACATCCGGTACAAATCCTGCTCCGATTCCCTGAATCTTATGAGCTCCTGCTTTTCCTTCTGAAAGAACCGGTGATGTTGCCGGCTCAATTGCTACAACTTTCACATCTGCTTTCTGAGATTTCAAATATTCACCAACACCTGTCAGTGTTCCGCCTGTACCGACACCTGCCACAAAAATGTCTACTTCACCGTCTGTGTCGTTCCAAATCTCTGGTCCTGTAGTAGCTCTATGTGCTGCCGGATTGGCTGCATTTACAAACTGTCCCGGAATAAAGCTGTTCGGAATTTCTTTTGCAAGCTCATTTGCTTTCGCAATTGCACCTTTCATTCCCTGTGAGCCTTCTGTCAGAACCACCTCAGCTCCATATGCTTTCAAAATATTGCGTCGTTCCACACTCATTGTCTCTGGCATAGTAAGAATCATTCGATATCCTTTTACTGCTGCGATAGATGCAAGTCCGATTCCTGTGTTTCCTGAAGTTGGCTCAATAATAACTGAACCTTCTTTTAAAATTCCTTTTTTCTCTGCATCCTCAATCATCGCTTTCGCAATTCTGTCCTTTACACTTCCTGCCGGGTTCAGGTATTCAAGCTTTACAAGAACTCTTGCTTCCAATCCTAACTCTTTTTCAATATTCGTTACCTCTACAAGAGGTGTGTTTCCTATTAATTCCAATGTATTTTTATAAATATTTGCCATTTTATGATTCCTACCTTTCCTATCCAATTAGTATGTTTAACGCGTTAAAGTTATTATATTCTCCTTTTACCTATTTGTCAAGTAGGTTTTTGTGTTTTTTTAGAGGAGGCCATGGGGACGGGGTTTAGTGCCATTCGGGGACGGAGTTTAGTGGCTTTTTTACTCGTAAAAAAGCCACTAAACTCCGTCCCCGAATGGCACTAAACCCCATCCCCAATTGGCTCCCACTTCCCTATTTCGAGAACAACACTCCTAGCAGGCTTCTCTTCTTAATCGCCTGTATCTCACTGGAACTGCGAATCACCTGTGCAGACATTCCCATATTACGCAATTCCTGTTTCAATGCAACAGCCTGTTTTTCCGATAGTCCATCTTTCACAAGAAATGGAGTTTGCCTTAAATTCCCATTGATCTTAAAATCAAATTTTCTTGCTATATTTGCATAATCTGTTCCCTGTCCGATATAATCTACCATCAATCCAAGGGCAATTACTTGTTTCGAAGGATACTCCGATATATCATACCATTCGTCTACCGGCTCCATCTTATATTTGATTCCATAAAAATCAAATGCTTCTTCTATATAAGAACATACTTCGCCATCCAGACTTTCAAAAAGAATAATTGGCAGGTTCGATACAATTTTTCGGGCTTCATGTTCTTCCATCCCGGTTATTATATGTAGATATCTTGCTATCTCCAACTCTTTACCTTTACAATTATTCAGTATCACCCGGTAATTTTGTTCTTGCTGTATCATACTGCCTCTCCTATTTATTCAAATCAGGCAGCACAAGCTGTCCTTTTTCTTTGCTTTTCTTCATATCTATAATTCTCTGGTTTCTGGAGCCTCTGAACTTAAGTGTAATATCTTTCAAGTCTTCCTCAAATTTACCATCCACAAGAATGTCAATGTTTCCAAGTATTTCATCTGTTACTTCTGTATATTTTCTTCCGCCCGGAATTAAATCCTCATTCACAGTAAATCCTGAATACATCCAAATGTCTTTGTCCGGACACTCTTTTCTCATTCTCCGGATTAGTTTTACAAGTTCTCTTTGATTCTCCGGCTCCATCGGTTCGCCCCCGAGTATTGTCAGTCCTTGATAATATGGTTTAGATACTTCGCTAATAATAAAATCTTCTGTTTCCTGTGTGTATTCCATCCCATAATTAAAATCCCATGTCTGAGGCTGAAAACAACCTTTGCAATGATTTGTGCAACCAGATACAAACAGACTTACTCTGATTCCGACTCCATTTGCACAATCTGCGATTAATATTTCACCATAATGCATTGCTAGTCCTCCATCCTATTTTTCTGCTTTCACAGCCCAACGCATCTTCGTTGATCTTGCTCTTCCATTCTGTGCACATTCCTGTGCCGACGGACGGATCACATCCTTAGCATAATCCGAATAAATACCGGCCTTATATCCATCCTTCAGTGCACGTTTCACAAGCCTGTCCTCTCCCGAATGAAATGTTAAAATTGCCACTCGGCCACCCGGACGAAGTGCCGATGGCAGCTTTTCCATAAACTCATACAACACTTCAAATTCTCGATTCACATCTATACGCAATGCCTGGAATGTTCTCTGGCACGTTTTTTTAACTGCATCTTTCTTCTCTTTTTCCGGAAGAAAATCCAATGTCTTTTCAATTACTTGTCGGAGTTTTGTAGTAGTATCAATTCGATTTCCCTTCCGAACTTCATCTGTAATTGCTTTTGCAAGTTCCTCACAATATGGCTCATCCGAATTTTCATATAACATACCTGCAAGCTCTTCTCTTGAAATTGTATCAAGACGCTCTGCTGCACTGATTCCTTTTTCCTGATTTAAACGTAAATCTAAAGGACCATCTACCTTAAATGAAAATCCTCTTTTAGGATTATCAATCTGCATAGATGATACTCCCAGATCTGCCAAAATGAAATCAAATCCACCTACCTCTTTTGCAATTTCATCTATTGTACAGAAATTTTGCAAACGAATTGTCAAAATGTCTTCGCCAAATCCCTGATCCGCAAGACGTTTTCTTGTTTTTGCTGATTCCTCCGGATCTACATCTGTCGCATAAATGTGCCCGTTTCCATCCAGGCACTGAAGCATCGCCTTCGTGTGTCCGCCATACCCCAGCGTCGCATCAAATCCAATCTCACCTGGCTGAATCTTCAAGAACTCCAGAATCTCCTGCACCATAATGGAAATGTGCATGCCCGCCGGAGTATTTCCCTTCTGAATAACATGCTGAATCGTATCCTGATATTTTTCCGGTTGTAACTCTTTATATTTTTCCTCAAACTTCTTTGGATATTTCCCTTTGTAGCGCACACGTCTCTTGTGCGGTGTCTGCGTTTCCTTTTCCATATTGATTTCCTCTCCTCTACATATTATAAGTAATAGTATATCTCAATCTCTTTCTGCAAGATAGCGTTTCAGCAAAAATGTGCAAAAATATGGAAATGTACAAATATTATTTTCAATTCCCAAATTACTATCTGCCAGTTTAATTCCCCAATGAATATCACTGTAATTTTTGTTTTCAATCAATTGCCTCAAAGATTTTGAGCGATTTCGATTCGCTTTTACTTCAACCGGAACAAGTTCTGTTTTTGTACGCACAAAAAAATCTTCTTCTAATGTAGAATTTTCTTTTTTATAATAATACAGCCCAATCCCCTGTTTTAAAAATGCTTCTGCTACAAAATTCTCATATAAAGCACCTTTATATACTCCAAGATTTCTATTCGCACGTAAATCTTCCTGTGCTTCCTCATCTAAAGTAGAAATCAGCAGTCCTGTATCTGCATAATATAATTTAAATTTTGTGTCATCATAATTGCCTTTTAAAGGGAGTTCCGGGAAATACAGGCAATTACACACAGAAACTACACCTGCATCTCTTAACCAGTCAATGCACCCGGTATACTCACGACTTCTGGAGTTTTTCGTCACTTTACTTAACTGAAACTTTTTATTCTCCTTCGCCAACTGCGCCGGTACACTCCTATATACACTTGCAATCTTTGCCTGATCCAGTCCCTCTGCATATTTACGTATATCTTCCTCGTAATCCATCCGTATCTGATTCTGAATTTCCAAAGTATCTGTAAATGTATTCGTCTCGATATACTGTTTTACCACTGCTGGCATTCCACCTAATACGCAGTACTCAAGAAATAATTTTTTATATACATTCAACTCTGTTTCATTAAATGCCGTTCCGGTTCTCATATGTTCTAATATTTCCAGAATATGAACCTCTGAATAGCCTTTTGCCCACAAGAACTCTTCAAAATCCATAGAAAACATTTCATAATCTGTTTTATATCCCACACTATTGCTATGAATCTTTTTGTAATTAATACCTAGTAAAGAGCCACTGCAAATAATATCAAATCTTCCATCTAACTTAAATGCTTTTAAAGATGTCGCTATATCCGGAAATTCCTGCAATTCATCAAAAACAATCAATGTTTTTCCCGGTTCAAACCGCTTTGTCGGATCTAATAGAGAAATATTTTTAATAATATTTTCTACCTCATATCCATCACTTAAAATCGTCTTATATTTTTGTTCAAAAACAAAGTTGATATACACAATATTATCATAATTGATTTCTGCAAAATGATTAATTGATTCCGTCTTTCCTATTTGCCTTGCACCTTTTATAATTAACGGATTTTTATCTGGTTTCTGTTTCCACTCCAACAAATACTCATCGATTTTTCTTTTCAAATACATATCAATGCCTCCATGTTGTACCTTACCTACGTTATAATATATTCATATTATCACATTTTATGAAGATATTCCAACCTTGTTTCACGTTTTATGAGCGTATTTTTTACTTTTTATCACATTTCATGAGCGTAATTTTCGCTTTTTATCACATTTCATGAGCGTATTTTTTACTTTTCATCACATTTCATGAGTATATTTTCTCAATCCAGTAAAAAGAGCCTGACGATTAATCGCCAAGCTCCATTTTTTTTGTTTTATTAATGGTTATTATTTGTACTCTGGATTTGTATGATTAGATAAATGCAATACTCTGTCTTTAATCTCCTGCGTACGTCCCTGATTCCAGAACTGTGTTCCGATATATCCACATGTTCTGCGGGCTACCGACATCTTTGACTGGTCACGATTTCCGCAATTTGGGCATTCCCACACCAGTTTACCGGAATCTTCCTCTATAATCTTAATCTCTCCGTCATATCCGCAACATTCACAATAATCACTCTTTGTATTCAACTCTGCATACATGATGTTTTCATAAATAAACTTCATAACAGCTAATACTGCCGGAATGTTGTTCTGCATATTCGGAACTTCCACATAGCTGATTGCACCACCCGGTGAAAGCTTCTGGAATTCAGACTCAAATTTCAATTTACTAAATGCATCAATCTCTTCTGAAACATGTACATGATAACTATTTGTAATATAATTCTTATCTGTAACTCCCGGAATGATTCCAAAACGCTTCTGTAAGCATTTTGCGAATTTATAAGTTGTAGACTCCATCGGAGTTCCGTAAATGGAATAACTGATATGCTCAGCTGCTTTCCATTCATTACATTTATCATTCAAATGCTGCATAACTTTAAGTGCAAATGGTTTTGCTTCCGGGTCTGTATGTGACTTACCATACATTCTCATACACATCTCATAAAGTCCTGCATAGCCAAGAGAAATCGTTGAATATCCATCATATAATAATTTATCGATTGTCTCACCTTTTTTCAATCGTGCAAGTGCACCATTCTGCCACAAAATCGGAGCTACATCGGAAATCGTTCCTTTCAGACGCTCATGTCTGCAACGAAGTGCTCTATGACACAATTCAAGACGTTCGTCCAGAATCTTCCAGAACTCATCCATATCTCCGTTTGAAGAACAAGCTACATCTACAAGGTTGATAGTAACAACTCCCTGATTGAATCGTCCGTAAAACTTATGTGAACCATCTGCATTGAGCTGGCTATCCTCAACGGTAAGGAATGAACGACATCCCATACATGGATAAACTTCACCCTTTTTCAGTTCCTTCATAATCTTTGCAGAAATATAATCCGGAACCATTCTCTTTGCTGTACACTGTGCTGCTAACTCTGTTAAGTGCCAGTATTTTGAATCTTCTGTAATATTATCTTCATCCAACACGTAAATCAGTTTTGGGAACGCAGGTGTGATCCATACACCTTTCTCGTTCTTTACGCCCTGCATTCTCTGAATCAATACTTCTTCAATGATAGTTGCCAGATCGTCTCTTGTCTTGCCTTCCGGTACTTCATCCAGATACATAAACATCGTTACAAATGGTGCCTGCCCATTACATGTCATCAATGTAATAAGCTGATACTGGATTGTCTGAATACCGCTTCTTACTTCATCACGAAGTCGGCGCTCTGTCACTTTATCAATAATTGTCTCATCTAATACTTCGCCACATTCTTTACGCTCTGCAATAACATTTGCACGGATTTTCTTTCGGCTAATGTCAACAAACGGTGCCAAATGTGCCAGAGTAAACGACTGTCCTCCATACTGGTTACTTGCAACCTGTGCAACAATCTGTGTTGTCACGTTACATGCTGTAAAAAAGCTGTGTGGTTTCTCAATCATAGTTTCACTGATCACTGTACCATTCTGAAGCATATCTTCCAGGTTGATCAAATCACAGTTGTGTTCTCTCTGTGCAAAATAATCTGTATCATGGAAATGGATAATTCCCTGCTCATGTGCCTGCACAATTTCTTCCGGCAGTAGTACACGTCTTGAAAGATCCTTGCTGACCTCTCCTGCCATATAATCTCTCTGTGTTGAGTTAATTACCGGATTCTTATTAGAATTTTCCTGTTTAACTTCTTCGTTGATATGATCCAACAATGCAAGAATGCCATTATCCGTTGTGTTGGACTTTCTCTTCATCTCACGTTTATAACGATAGCGGACATACTTCTGTGCCACTTCATATCCTCGCATCTCCATGATACCAGTCTCAACGAGATCTTGAATATCTTCTACATTCACTGCATGAGTAGATTCTTCTACTTCTTTTGCAATCTTATCTGCAATTGCTGAAATCTGGAAGATGTTAATCTGATGGAGATTATCAACTTCTTCATTCGCCTTTTCAATTGCATGTGTAATCTTAGAAATATCGAATGATACCTCTTTTCCATTCCTTTTTATTACTTTTGTTTTTACCTCCGGGCTCATCACAATTCCCTCCTGTTACTATATATTCCGTTTTATACTTTTTCATACACAACATCTTGTGTGAATCGTCTGAATCTATCATACATCATCTTGCACAGAAAAGGAAGTACAAATTTAAGACTTTTCTTTTCTCGTTTTCAGACAATTTCATTTTTTGGCTCAACCAATAGGGTTTGAGCTACTTTATTTTCACCGGATATCAATTGTATTTTTTTTATACGTGATAATTGCTTGACAGCATATTCTCGTCGCATCGCTTCTTCTTTTGTAGCAAAAGTCTCATAATATACCAGCTCTACAGGGCATCTGCTTTTTGTATACTTTGCCCCTTTTCCCGCATTATGATCCTTTATCCGTTTTTCCAGATTATTCGTCCATCCGGTATAAAAACTGCCGTCTTTACATTTCAAAATATAAGTATAGTTCATATTTCTTTTTTCCCTTTAAATGCCGGGAACAGTTTCTGCTCCCGGCATTCTTTCTTTGCGCACTAAAGAGTATTCTACACCATGCATTGTTTATAATGCAAGCCCAAGTCTGCGTTTTATTAAATCTGCACAAAAAGACGCAGACATTACTGTCTGCGTCTCATCTCAACTCCCCGAGTTGGGTTCGAACCAACGACCCTTCGGTTAACAGCCGAATGCTCTGCCGCTGAGCTATCGAGGAATACCTATATTCAATTTATCCCAGTATCAATTGATACTGGGATAAGTGGAGAATACGAGATTCGAACTCGTGACCTCCTGCTTGCAAGGCAGGCGCTCTCCCAACTGAGCTAATCCCCCATAACATTGTTTTGTCTTACAACTTTTATAGAATAACATAATCCCATAAAAGTTGTCAAGACAATTTTTTTAAAATGACAGCAATTTTGTCAGCAGCGGATTCATTTGATACAATCCCGTGAGAACCGGGCTTTTCTCTATCAGTTCAAAACATTGTTTACCCACATCTGTTGAATAGATTAGTGTCAGCACAAGAAACAGAAGCCAGACAATCACCAGAGCGACTCCCAGCCCCAGCACTCCGCCTCCGCAATGATTCAGAAAGCCAAGCATCGGCAGCTCGCCTATAATGTCCACCGCCACCATCAATGCCCGTACGATCACAAATGTCAATACAAATGTAACCAAAAATGATAGTATCTTTATCACCATTCTTGAGATATACTCTGCAACATAATTTGGGAATTTGGACACGCCCAGTTCATCATAAATTTCCGAATTATTATTTTCCAACAAAGCAGTTTTTAAGAACGATGGCAAATTTGATTTTTCAATCAGATTGATCTGCTGATCCTTCGGAATTTCTCCAATAACATTCAAAATATCATCTGTTGTGATCCCGATTCTCTTCCAGTCCTCATTTGCAATATTTTGCAATGTATCATCATCAATATTTGCAAATGGTGTCCCTGTCAAATCCTTTCCCTCGAAAATAGAACCCGACACCTCCGGCATAAACGATTCTACACACTTCTTTTCTATCATTTCATCTATCGGAGTATATTTTGCCAATGCATCTGCCACATATGGGGATAAATACATCATAATCACAATTGTCAGAACCGATGACAATAATGATAATCCTATTTTAAAAAATCCTCTTATATATCCCACTGCAATGCACAGTAAAAATATTGCTCCTACAATAATCAACAACCAGTTATCCATATTTTTCTCCTATCGTACCAGATAAATCACGCGCAATTCATTTGTACCCATCACCCAGTATTTATTAATTCCATTTGCCGGAATGACCGATAAAATATTCATTCCCAAATCCTTATTAATCCTCTCAACACCAGTATTTGTAATAACGCAATATCTGCTGCCTTCATACATGATAATCTCGCTTCCTGTCATACTGACATTGCTATATTCACCTTTTATGTCTTTACACATAACCTGCTTTCCTGCCTTGTTATACAAACACACTTCATAACCGGTTTTATCTTCTTTCAGCAAAACGAAACCGATATATTTTGATGTATGAAAGGTACTCTGGATTTCTTGCTTCAACGTAACTTCTTTCTTTTTCTTCGGAACATCCTTACCTGAATAGATTATAAAAGAATGATCGGAAACAACTACAAGATTGGATTTATCCATAAAATAAATTTCCGGCATAATCTCTTCATCATATTCTTTCTGACTGACGATATGATTCGTTTTATTCTTACCTTCTTCTCCGAAATTGTAACAAATCACTTTTGATTTGAGGCTTCCGCTTCCTGTATCCAGATAAGTCACTGCCAGCACTGTACCGTCTTCAGACATATCCAACGCTGTCGGATATCCGAGACTGCTTACCGAAACTTCATTTTCCACCAGAATATTGCCTGAAGAATCATAAGTCACTATATAAGGTGTATTCCCGTTCTTCAAAATTATGCTTATAACACCTTGATTTGAAATAGAAATCTTTTCAACCGGCAATGTCGTCTCAAATTCCCCTTTTAACCCTTTACGATCAAAAATCTGAACGGAGTTTCCTCCACAATCAGCAATTGCAAACACGTTTTTATTTACATCAATGATTGGATTTTTAAATTGTCCTGACTGAATCCACAACTCTTTATTCTTATGATTTAGATATGTCACACCATTTCTGCTATAACGAACAATTCCATTATGAAATGCAACATATTGATTGTTATCTGACGATGTCTTTGTGTAAGATGCGGCTTTATAAACCTTTGAATATGCGTGCTCTGTTATAAGCATATAAGTTCCGGCCACTACCATAATAAGAAAAAAGAGAATTGTTGCATTTCTCTTTGCCCGGGCAGTCCGGTATTTTCTTGTCAAACGGTTTCTTTCTTCCATCGACAATGCCCCCGACGCCTTCAGTGTAGATTTTCTCTTTCGTGCCATATTATACTTACCTCTTAATATGTTTTTCCAACGCTTACTAACGCTCATTATAGCATGAAGTTATGGCAATAGCAATTTTTGTCCGATATAAATCAGGTTACCGTCCTCAAGCCCATTCATTCTACAAATAGCATCTACATGTCCTACGTCCCCATACATTTTCCGGCTGATAATCGCCAGTGTATCGCCCTGCTCTACCACATAAATTCCATCCGAACCATTTACTTGTGTATCGCCTGACGCCGTTTCTGTACTTTCTTCCCATGCAGTTTTTACTTCATTATTTTGATTTGGATTTTCTTTTGTTTCTTCTTTCTCTGTATCTTCAATATTTCCTGCTTGTCCCTGCTCACTATTATTCTGTTTTGTATCTGTCTTTTTCGCCTCTTCCTTCGCAGCTTCTCCTGTCACCGCAGTTACATTTCCGCTTGTTTCTGCCACCTCTTCACCAGCAGAATCTTCTATTCCTGCTCTCTCTCCAAGTGTAACCTGTGCTGCCTTCATTTTACCGAAGTTATTGATCATGACCGCACCCATCACAACAACAAGCAGAATAAGACATGCACTTACTCCTTGCATGATACGGTTTGTGTAAACTTTCTTTTTTCGTTCCCCCGTTTTGGTGTGCACAATACTTCGAAAATTCTTCGCTGCCTGATCTTCCACAGTTTCCGTGGGAGACATCCCATTTTTCTTTCTATTTGCAATCATATAATCCTGCATACAAGGGTTTTTTTCATAGTAGGTATAATGTCCTGCAATCTCCATAAGATCATTGAATTTATGCACAAAATACGCTTCTTCTTTTTCTGCCGCATCTTTCATGATAAACACTGTATTCTTTTTCGGAAATGATTTTTTATGTAAACGCAACGTATTGTTTGATACTGTTAATTCTATATTGGCCTGCGTCACAAACCATCCCAGCAATTCTCCGTTTTCAAAAAAATCTTTACAATCTTCATAGGCTTGTTTCCAGGTTTCTTCATCTATCACAAACCCGGATTCATCTGTTTTAAGATCATGCATCTGAATTGCCCCATATATATAGACATATTCTTCTTCCTTTGTCTTTTGCATGTCTCCGACAAGAAATGCACCGATTGGTGTTTCTCCTGCTTTCTCGCATAGTTGGGTAAAAAAAGTATCTACATAATCTTCCACATATATTTTAGGTGTATCACTTACATTTCCGATCTGACGTACGTTTTTTGGTATCTGTCTTTCCATTTCTACTCACCTCTGCTATATTTTTTGCAGGTATGCCAGCGCGCACTGTAATTTGGCATCCCGCAGATTGTCTAAAGAACAGGAATCCGTTCCACATTGAACACTCAAAAGAATAGCACCTTGGAAATGTATGATTTTATCATTTTCTGTCAGGAGAATTCGACAAATAAATAATGGGGTTACTTTATCTTGTCAGAAGTGCTATGATAATTTCAGAATTTGGAAATCTGGTGATTAAAATGAAATTAAAGAATAAATTATTAGATCAGCTTCACAAAGAAGCATTGTACGATCCTGTTGACTTAAAAAAGGAATGGGGTGAAGATTTTTACGAATGTATCAGAGATATTGCAGAACATCCTGTTGTCCTTCGTATGAAATTATACCCTCATCACGGACACACCAACTGTTATGAGCATTGCCTGCATGTAGCCTATTATAATTATGTAGTGTGCCGTTATTTTCATCTGGATGCCCGCTCTGCTGCCCGCGGCGGTATGCTACACGATTTATTTTTGTATGACTGGCATACTCATGCCCAGAAGACCGGTGAACGTTTTCACGGAATCCACCATCCCAAACATGCCTATCGACATGCAAAAAAATTCTTCAACCTGAATCCGATTGAAGAAGATATTATCCTTGCCCACATGTGGCCGGTAACAGTTTTAAAAGTACCAAAAACAAAAGAAGGCTGGATCACCACTTTGACTGATAAATATTGCGGTGCTCTGGAGACCGGGCAGGGACGGAGTTAGGCGGCTTATTTCATACGAAAAAGCCGCCTAATTTCATCCCTATTCGGTTCTTATCTTAGCAGAAAGCTTTCACTTTCTCATAAATTCCATCTGTATCCAAACCATATTTCTTAAGCAGTTCTAATGCCGGTCCGGATTCTCCAAACACATCATTCACACCAATCTTCAGAACTTTTGTTGGAGCTTTCTCTGAAAGCACATCACATACTGCACTTCCAAGTCCGCCGATTACAGAATGTTCTTCAACTGTAACTACTTTACCTGTCTCTTTTGCTGCTGCAACGATTAAATCTTCGTCCAGAGGTTTGATTGTATGGATATTGATTACTTTCGCTTCAATTCCTTCTGCAGATAATCTTTCTGCCACTTCCAGACAATTTGCAACCGGCAGTCCGCTGGCTACGATTGTAAGGTCTTTTCCTTCACGAAGAACAACACCTTTACCCATCTCAAATTTGTAATCTTCTCTATCATTGATAACCGGCACCGCCAGACGGCCAAATCTCAAATAAACCGGTCCTTCATACTCATAAGCAGCTTTTACAGCAGCTCTTGCTTCTACATCATCGGATGGATTAAGAACAACCATTCCCGGAATTGAACGCATCAGTGCGATATCTTCGTTACACTGGTGAGTTGCTCCGTCCTCTCCTACAGAAATACCTGCATGAGTTGCTCCGATCTTTACGTTTAAATGTGGATATGCAACAGAGTTACGAATCTGCTCAAATGCACGTCCGGCTGCAAACATTGCAAAAGAACTTGCAAATGGAACCTTTCCTGCTGCTGCCAGTCCTGCTGCTACACCTACCATATTGCCTTCTGCAATACCACAGTCAATATGTCTCTCTGGAAATTCTTTTTTGAACACACCAGTCTTTGTTGCTGCTGCCAGGTCGGCATCCAGAACAACTAAATTGTCATGTTCTTTACCAAGCTCAACTAAAGCATTACCATAACTATCTCTCGTTGCGATCTTCTTTACTTCTGACATAATGCTTCACCTGCTTTCTCTAAATCTTCCATTGCGATCTTATATTCTTCATCGTTTGGAGCTTTTCCATGCCAGCCTACTGCATTCTCCATGAAAGAAACACCTTTTCCTTTTGTTGTCTTTGCAATAATTGCTGTCGGCATTCCCTTTGTCTTTCGTGCTTCTTTCAAAGCTGCTGCAATCTCATCCATATCATTACCATTAATTGTAATTACATGGAAATTGAATGCTTCAAATTTCTTATCAATTGGATATGGAGAGTTTACTTCTTCAATTGTTCCGTCAATCTGTAAATTATTATTATCTACGATCACAACCAGGTTATCCAGTTTACGGGAACCTGCGAGCATAGATGCCTCCCATACCTGTCCTTCCTGAATTTCACCATCTCCAAGAAGTGTATACACACGATAATCTTCATTAGACAATTTTGCAGCAAGTGCCATACCTACTGCGGCTGAAATTCCTTGTCCAAGTGAACCAGATGACATATCTACACCTGGGATATGTTTCATATCCGGATGTCCCTGCAGATAAGAACCTGTATGACGAAGTGTTTTCAAATCCTCTACAGGGAAATATCCTCTGTTTGCCAATGCAGAATACAATCCCGGTGCTGTGTGTCCTTTTGAAAGAACAAAACGGTCACGGTCTGCTTTCTTAGGTTCTTTTGGGTCAATGTTCATTTCTTCAAAATACAGATATGTAAAGATATCTGCTGCAGATAAAGATCCGCCCGGATGTCCGGCTTTTGCGCTATGTACAGCAGTCACGATTCCTTTACGGACTTCGTTGGCTGTTTTCATTAATTCTAATTTGTCCATGAGACTCCTCCTGATTTTTATGTTCATACATAACTGTATTATAATACAGCACAACTACAAACCGCAAGTCTCTTTATGAGACTTGTTCGACCTACTCACCAAATACTGCAATATAGTCTTTTTTAAATTTTTCAATTCCTGCATCTGTCAATGGATGATGTGTCATCTGCTCAATTACTGCATATGGTACTGTTGCAATATCAGCTCCTGCAAGAGCACAATCTGTTACATGGATTGGATTTCTTACACTTGCTGCAATGATCTCTGTCTCAATTCCTGCAACTGCAAACATCTCTGCGATCTCTGCAATCAAATCTGTTCCTCTTGTAGAAATATCATCCAGTCTTCCAAGGAATGGTGATACATATGTAGCACCAGCTCTTGCTGCAAGAAGTGCCTGGTTTGCAGAGAAGATCAATGTCACATTTGTCTTGATTCCCTCAGCTGTAAGAACTTTAACTGCTTTGAGTCCTTCTACTGTCATTGGAATCTTAACAACCATGTTTGGATGAATCTTTGCAATCTCACGTCCTTCTGCAATCATGCCCTCTGCATCTGTTGTAGTAGCCTTTACCTCTCCACTGATCGGTCCGTCTACGATAGAAGCAATCTCAGCGATAACTTCTTCAAATACACGGCCTTCTTTAGCGATCAAAGATGGATTTGTTGTAACTCCACAGATTACTCCCATATCATTTGCTTTTTTAATATCCTCTACTTTTGCTGTGTCAATAAAAAATTTCATGTCTTGTTCCTCCTTAAAATACGACCTGTTCACGAGATAATTTTTGCAAATTTTTTATTTGCTCTCTTTACTTTCGATTATAGTCACGAAAAACAAAACGGTCAATAGGCCGGAAAATTATTAATAATTTTCTTCTGTTTATAAATTGATTTTATTAACAAAACTCAATTTATTTCATTGTTTATCTGCTCGTCATTTTTCAACTTAGCAGTTTTATCCCCATAATAAACTATATAGGAATTTTATTTTTATATCAATACGTTCTATTTGTATTAATATTTATTAATATTTTTCTTTTTTGCATTAATTTTTGTTTTTTTACCCGGTGGATATGATGTCGTCCCCCTCGCCACAAGCTGAGGCTCATATTCCACATGATAAATACTGATTGGCTGGATTTCTCCGTATTTCTGATCAGCACTTTTTATCTTCTTCATTATAATATCACAGGCATCTCTGCCTTTATAAATGACAAAATGCTCTATTGTAGTTAAAGATAGTTTTCTCATTTTAGAAAATAAGGTATTGTCACACCCCATAACCGACATGTCATTTGGCACCTTGTACTTTTCGTCATAAAGTGCATCCAAAATTCCAAATGCAATCATATCATTCAGCCCTACGATTGCAGTCACATCTCCATGCTCCGCCAGTACTTCTTTTGTTAAATCATATCCAATCCGATATTCCGAATCAATACCCGGTACATCCTGATCAATGGATTCATTTGCAGACTTGATAACAACGCCATTTGCCAAACCGGCTTCACTGAACTCTTTTAAAAATCCTTCCACCCGCTTTGAACGTTGTTTTTGCCGCACTGTGAGCGGCGGCGCAATATATGCTACTTTCTTATGTCCCAAATCCAACAAATGTCTCGCCATAATCCTGCCCAGTTTTGAATTATCAAGCTCCACTGCATCAACTTCTAGTTTTTCATTCTGATTATTAATAATTGCAAATGGAATTGTTTTTGATAATTCTTCTATCATTTCCAGATAACACCGGCTCGGATTACAAGTATAAATCACACCTCGCGGATTCAGAGACGATAACATTTTCAAATACTGTTCCTCCAGCACAAGACTGCGCTGTGTATTACAGACAAACAATCCATATCCTTGTTCCGTTGCGCGTGCTTCAATTCCCTGCAGCAACATCACATAATATGGATTGGTCAGATTTGGACAAAATACTACCAGCAGTTTTTCTCTTCTGCTCTCCCTTTTCCGCTTTCGTTTCGGAAGTTCATACCCAAGTTCTTCTGCTGAGTGCTCCACCCTCTCTATTACCTCTCGAGAAAATGAGACATTATATTTCTTATTTAATACCATAGATACCGTTGCCTGCGATACGCCTGCATGTTTTGCCACATCTGAAGATGTTACTTTTTTTCCCAATTGCTCTACCTCACAGCTCTATTCTGCCATCCAGTGCTCTCAAAAGTGTCACTTCATCAATATATTCCAGATCACCGCCGACCGGAACGCCGCTGGCAATCCGGCTGACCTTGATTCCAACCGGCTTGATCAATTTACTAATGTACATTGCTGTTGTTTCACCTTCTAAGCTAGAGTTTGTCGCAATGATTACTTCATCAACATCCCCCTGAAGCCGAGCCATCAATTCTTTTAATTTAATATCTCCCGGTCCGATTCCAAGCATCGGTGAAATAGCTCCATGAAGCACGTGATACACACCATTATACTTTCCAGTTTTCTCATATGCTGCCAAATCTCTCGGACTTTCAACTACCATGATTGTCTTATGGTCTCGGTCTGGATTACTGCAGATTGGACATATCTCCCGATCTGTAAGAGTACAGCACTGTGCACAGTAGCGCACGTTGTTACGTGCATCTACCATGGTTTTCGCAAGATTCTCTACCTGCTCTTTCGGCATATTAATAATATGAAATGCCAATCTCTGTGCTGACTTTGCACCGATTCCCGGAAGTCTTGAAAGCTCTTCGATCAACCGGCTGATCTGATTACTATAATATTCCATTAAAATAACCCCGGCATTCCGCCGCCAAGTCCACCTGTCAATTTAGACATTGCAGCACCTGATTCTTCATCAACTTTACGAAGTGCTTCGTTCGTTGCTGCAACAATCAAATCTTCTAACATCTCAATGTCATCCGGATCCACTACTTCTTCAGACAGTTTCACTCTGACTACTTCTCTCTTACCAGACATTGTCACTTCCACAGCTGAGCCTCCGGCTGTTGCTGTAAATTCTTTTGTCTCCATTTCCTTTGCCTGCTCTTCCATCTGACGCTGCATCTTCTGAGCCTGCTTCATTAAATTTGCCATATTCCCCGGCATTCCGCCACCTGGGAAACCACCACGTTTTGCCATGATCAATCCTCCACTGTTATTTCCATGTTAATTACTTTTTCCATGTGTTTTTCTAAATCTACAAATGTATCTTCAAATCGTCGCCCGTCATCTAACTGACGCACCTCAACTTCAACCTTCTTGCCGATTCTCTGCTCAATCACCGACTCGATTTCTTGCTTATGATCTTCCCTCTTCACACTTTCCGCTGCAATACTATCAGACAGAACAATCAATAACCGATTATCTCCTCCCAGACTTAATCTCGCCTGTTTCAGATAAATACTAGTCGGTGCAGATACCTCATCTGCGATAGAGCGGAAATTTTGCACCACCTTCTGTATTTCCTCCGGTACTGCATCCGGCAGCTCCGGTTTCGGCTGTTTTTTTCTTGAAGAAGTATTCGTACTCCCTGCCATACCATTGACCTCAGACGCATTGACGTACACTACCTTCTCCTGTACAGCTTCCAGTTCACGATCTAATCGGTCTTCCACCGCACGAATCCGATCCAGAAGACTATCCGTATTCACTTCCATCGCCGGTGTACATAACTTGATCAATGCCACTTCCAAGAGCACTCTCTTCTGTGTCGCATATTTCATCTGACCGGATAATTCCGAAAAAATGCGAATATAGCGAAGCAGTGTATCCACTTCTATCATCTGTGCTTCTTCTTTTAACTGCTGAAGATTTTCTGAAGACACATCCAGAACATCTTCCATATTATCAGAAGTCTTAACGAGAAGCAAGTTACGAAGATACCAAGTGAAATCCGCCGTCAATTGTGAAAGCTCTCGCCCCTGCATTACCAGTTCTTCCACCGTATCCAAAACCTTAGGAACATCTCTCGCGATAATATTACGAAGCAAACGGCTGAAGACATCTGTATCCACTGCGCCAAGCACTTCCAAAACATTATCATACGTCAGCTTCTGCCCCAGATAAAATGCAATACACTGATCCAGAAGACTCAACGCATCACGCATCGAGCCGTCTGCAGCCTTTGCAATATATCGTATTGCTCTCTGCTCAACATCCACCTGTTCAATTTTCATCAGATCATTCATTCGACCTGCAATCGTATCAATCGTAATTCGATGAAAATCATAATGCTGGCATCGAGATAAAATTGTGATTGGAATTTTATGAACCTCCGTTGTTGCCAAGATAAATATCACATACTCCGGCGGTTCCTCCAACGTCTTCAAAAGTGCATTAAATGCTCCGATAGACAACATATGCACCTCATCAATAATGTAAACCTTGAAGCGTCCTTCCGTTGGACGATACGCCACTTCCTCCCGGATCTCTCGAATATTATCCACACCATTGTTAGATGCCGCATCAATCTCAATCACATTCATCGACGTGCCGGCCGCGATTGCCTTGCACATCGCACACTCTCCGCATGGACTTCCATCCACCGGATGCTCACAATTCACCGCCTTGGCAAATATCTTTGCCACAGTCGTCTTTCCTGTTCCACGAGTTCCGCAAAATAGATACGCATGTCCGATACGGTCTGCCTTAATCTGATTCTGTAATGTCTTTATAATATGATCCTGACCCTTTACATCCTCAAATGTAGTCGGACGGAACTTTCTGTATAATGCCGTATATGACATGAATCACACCTCTTTGTTTCTACTTATTTTTTGAAAATATCCTATCACAGACTATCTCATAATTCATCTCCGAAGCTAATTCCTATCATTTTTGCTTCCTGAATAAAACTACATTTTGGATCGACATACTTCAGCTTTCCGGCAACCTCTTCCAACGGAACCTTTGTAATCTCTCCGTCACGCATTGCTACCATGTATCCATATTCCTGATTTAAAATCAACTCCGCCGCCTTAGCTCCGACTCTTGTTGCAAATACACGATCATATGCACATGGAGAACCGCCGCGCTGTGTATGTCCCGGAACTGTAATTCGAACCTCTTTATCTGTTGTCTGCTGAATCTGTTCAGCTAACTCGTATGCAATAGAAGGATATTTTCTCTTTGCAAGCTTTTCTTTATACTCTTTCTTCTTCAGCTTCGCATCTTCTTTTGAAATCGCACCTTCCGCTACCGCAAGAATCGTAAATTTCTTACCTGCCTTTGTGCGTTTCTGAATCACATCAGAAATCACCTTAATATCATATGGAATTTCCGGAAGAAGAATGATATCAGCTCCGCCTGCAATTCCTGCATGCAATGTAACGTGACCTACTTTATGACCCATTACCTCAATGATAAATACTCTACTGTGTGATGTTGCAGTTGTGTGAATACGGTCAATTGTATCTGTCGCAATATCTACTGCACTCTGGAATCCAAAAGTCATATCTGTTCCCCAGAGATCGTTATCAATTGTTTTTGGTAAAGTTACTACATTCAGCCCTTCCTCGCGAAGCAGGTTTGCTGTCTTATGTGTTCCATTACCGCCAAGAATCACAAGACAATTCAAATTCAGCTTATAATATGTGTGCTTCATAGCTTCAACCTTATCAAGACCATCGGCATCCGGCACACGCATCAATTTAAACGGCTGTCTTGATGTTCCAAGAATCGTACCTCCACGTGTCAGAATTCCCGAAAAATCTTTCGGAGTCAACATGCTAAAGTTACCATATATTAATCCTTTATATCCATCTTGAAAACCATAAATCTCTACATCATCACGCTTTGTGCAGATTCCTTTCACAACTCCTCGCATTGCTGCGTTCAGTGCCTGACAATCTCCACCACTTGTCAACATTCCAATTCTAAGCATAGTATTTATCCTCCTTGCTGAAAAACTTTTGCATACTGTATTTATTTTAGCATAAATAAATGAGACTATAAAGAAAAATCTCATCGATCACATTTCCCCATAGTCTCATTATTTTATTCTATCACTTTTTTAACTTTTTATTTCATGATTGGTTTTAAAGCCTCAGACAACTTATCTTTCTCCGCCTGTGCTTCCTCAAGATTTTTACCGAGTGTTGTGTAGTAAATCTTAATCTTAGGTTCTGTTCCTGAAGGACGAACAATAACTGTCTCATTATTTTCCAATTTGTAAATAAGAACATTCGCAGCCGGAAGTCCTGTCTCTTCTGGTTTCTTGTAGTCTGTAACATTCACAACCTTATATCCTGCAATCTCCTCAAGTGGTTTTTCCCTTAAGCCCTGCATGATTCCGGCCATCTGATCCATACCACTAAGTCCCGGAAACTCAAAACTATCAATCTGGTTCAGGTAACGGCCATATTCAGAATAAATTTCTTCCATTCTCTGTTTCAGAGAACTTCCAATACTTCTGTAATATGCTGCCATCTCACAAATCAGCATAGATCCGATGATTGCATCCTTATCACGAACATATGGACCAGCCAGATATCCATAACTCTCCTCAAATCCGAAGATAAAGCGTTCAACTTCTCCTGCTGCTTCAAGTCCTGCAATCTGATCTCCAATCCACTTAAATCCTGTCAAAACACTTCTAAGCTCAACACCATAATGCTCTGCAACAGCATCAGCAAGAGGTGTAGATACGATAGATTTTACCGCTACCGGATTCTTAGGCATTGTACCTTTTTCAATACGGCCTGCACAAATATAATCAAGAAGAAGAACTCCAACTTCATTACCAGTAACCAATTCATATGAACCATCCGGACACTTCATAGCAATGCCGACACGGTCTGCATCCGGGTCAGTTGCAAGCATCAAATCTGCACCTGTCTCTTTCGCAAGATTCAGACCCTTCTCAAGAGCTTCGAAAATCTCTGGGTTCGGATAACTGCATGTTGTAAAATATCCATTTGGATATTCCTGCTCAGGAACGATTGTAACATCTGTAATTCCGATATCTTTTAAAATCTGTGTAACCGGAACTAATCCAGAACCATTAAGTGGACTATATACAAGCTTCAGTCCTGCTGTCTTGCAAAGCCCCGGACGAACCTGTCTCTCTTCGATTGCATCATACAGTGCTCTCTTGCAATCATCACCAACAAAACGAATCAGACCTTCTTCAACACCCTGTGCAAATGGCATATACTTCGCACCTGTTAATACATCTGTCTTCTGAATCTCATCGTATACGATAGCTGCAGCATCATCTGTCATCTGGCAGCCATCCGGACCATATGCTTTATATCCGTTATATTTTGCCGGGTTATGAGAAGCTGTCACCATGACACCTGCATTACAGTTATAATAACGAGTTGCAAAAGAAAGTGCCGGAACAGGCATTAACGCATCATAAATGCGAACCTTGATTCCGTTTGCCGCCAATACACTTGCTGCATTCTTCGCAAACACATCACTTTTGATACGGCTGTCATAACTAATTGCAACAGTCTGAGTTCCACCCTGAGTTTTTACCCAATTAGCAAGTCCCTGTGTTGCCTGACGTACAACATAGATATTCATTCTGTTTGTACCTGCTCCAAGAACCCCGCGAAGTCCTGCAGTTCCAAACTTAAGAGCAACTGCAAAACGCTCCTTAATCTCGTCATCATTTCCTTCAATTTTTGTCAGCTCAGGCTTCAGATCTGCGTCCTCCAGATCAGCCTCCATCCAACGTTTGTATTCATCCTGATACATTTTCTATCACTCCTGACTCTTCTTCATTTTTTATTTTTCCCTTATGTAAAAAACTAATTTAAATATACCATATTTGAGATAATACAGCAATTGTGAAAGGAAAGTTTTTCAAAGAATATACAATATTATTACAATTTTCAAACTATATTATATTTTTTGAAAATTTTGATTCTTATGGTTTCTATCGTTACTTTAGGTCTTTTGTCCTTTCAAGTTCTTCTTGCAGATCTTTTATCTTCTGCTGCATTTCTTGTAATTCACTATCTTTTTGCTGCAATGCTTCATCTTTTTCCTGTATTGTCTCTTTTTGCTGCTTTATCTCATCCTGCATCTCATCAATCATCAGCTCCACAGTATTCCTATCCATCTCCAACAGCTCTTTCGAAAACATTCCCATGACCTCCTCGATGTTTCGACAGATGTCATAGACTTGCTGGTACATCTCCTTGAAATCCGGATATCGCTCGATGATATCAATAATGATTTCCGGGTCATCCGAACCTAAAAATGCAAGCCATGCATCCAGTCGATTCTGTATTTTGATATCTTTATATTGCAAAGAATCCAAGAAGATGTCAAGCGGAACGAACAAATATTTCTGTAATAAATTCAGTTTTAATCCTGTATTGGAACATTGATGGAATTGATGTAGATAATCGTCTGGAAATTCATGAAAAACTCCAGGACTTTGTTCAAATAGAACAATCGTATAAACGTCTTTTATATCATTGTAATTAAACTTCTTCTTGCGTTTACTGCGTACTTTTTTATATTGACGCATCAACAAATCTGCTGAATAGCAGGCGCTTCTTGCTCCTGGAAATTTGTATCCGATTTTTTGTACTTCCAGGTTCACGATACTTTTATCCTGCAATTCCACCACGATATCCATGATGACAAGCGCTGATTCATCCGCGATTCTCGTTCCATCGTTTGGAAGCACGTCTTTTACATGTACTTCTTGACCAAGTAGAAGTGATAATAGCTCGTCCACACGTTCCGGTACAACCTCTGGATTTAAGATTTCCTTGCTGATAAAATCGTACATCATCTTAACGCCTTTGGCTCCTGTACAAAAATCAATAAATTCCTTTCGTGCCTCCGGTTTCCAACTGTAAAACTCTCTGCTCAGAACAGAACTCTTTTTAATCTCGGACATCAATTCTTCCTTCGTCCGAATCATTGGGAAATACTGTTGTAACATGTTCTTCATAGGCATAGCTCTCCTTTGTGTAAAATATTTTATTGTTTCATATCGGATATTGTTTCAGAATGCGAAACCCGAGATGAGTGCCTTGCGGCTTTAGATAAATGTGGAGAAAAGGATTTCTCCTTAGATGTTTATTTAACATAGCATAGTTTGAAAATGCTGTAAAGAAGTAATTATGCTCAAAAAACGAATTGCAAATAAAAAAATAGAGAAATGCATCTATCCTTTAAGATAAAACACACTTCTCTATCTTCGATTACTTTCTCAATCTATAAATCTATAACTTCATTACCGTATAACTTACATTATTAGACAAGCCTGTAATTGGACTAATTTGATTTCCACCATTCGGTGCAGAATGCCAGAATAAATCTTGGTTCGATGTATCACCCCAGAAAAATCCTATATGATGAGTATCACTAATCCCATATTTTCCACCTTCATTTTCATTCCAAATCCAAATTATATCTCCCTTTTCTAAGACTCCAGATCTTAACATTTCCGATTTCGTTTTGAAATCGTATATTGAAACCCAGCCAGCCCTTTTTCTCTGCATTAATTATAATAATAAGAACTTGGCAAATTCTCTGTGCGGATCACTGAACCATTTTTATAGTATTTTCTCTGTGCCCACGCTGAATGTCCTGATGACCAAGATACCGGCTCAATAAAATCAAACCATCCTGGATCCTGACCATAAAATTCTACATATAATGTATTTCCTACCGTATATGTCTTAATTGTTACTGGAAATCCCAAATCATTGCGGAATTTCAAGTCTGAATCTCCATATGAAACCATCGCGTCTAATCCTCTTGGCACATATGTCGAAGCAATCGTATGATTATTTCGTTCAATAATTGTCATTCCCGCTCGGATTGCACCTCCATACAATGTTGTTGAAGCCTGGCAGATACCTCCACCATATCCAATACCACCGACAACGCCACCTGGACGATAACCTTGTGCCTGTCCGCAAGGTCCTGCAACGCCAAAGAATGATAATGTCTGTCCTGGATTAACTACTACACCGTTAAATGAGCTTAATGCTCTTGACATATTATAAAATCCGTTTGCATCATTTGTACTTACTGTTGAAAATCTTGCTAACATTCTTATATATTGGGTATCTTTATAATAATTTAAATTACTTCCCGGAGCAGCAGTACCCTTAGGTACGATTTTTATCTGAATTGCCTGTAATTTATAACTACATTTCGTTGTACCTGCTGCCTGACCATTTTTCGCCCAACCTAACCAGCCATAATTAGAAACATGTGTACGATAATAAATATCCACATATTTTTCAAGTTCTCCCGTTAAACGAATCTGAACAGCTTCTGCCTGATTTATTCCATCGCCGGACACTTCTCCACTTGTCTTCCAGTCTTGCCAGCCTACATTGCTTAAATGTAAACGATATTCGACATTTCCTGTATATCCTCCTGCCAGTGAAGGTGCTATATTCATCGAAAATTGTCTGATGGCTTTATTTACTCCTGTCGTTCCTGTTATCTCTCCATTTCCTTTTGCATCTTGCCAATCTAAACCTTCCACTTTTGTTTGAAATGTCAATTTTCCAATTTGATCTGCTGACAAATAGCTTCTTCCACTGCATGCCGGAGCACTTACATCTCCTTTTCCATACAGTTTGATTTCGATTGCTTCTACACCTGCATTATATCCAACAGTTCCTGCAACCTCTCCATTTATAGTCCAATCCAGCCAACCAAATCTTGCACTATGCACTCGATAATAAATGTCATATTGAGCTTCTAATTGTTCCGACAAACGGATTTTAATCGCTTCAATTTTTTTATTTTTTCCGGTGGTTCCAGCTGTCTGTCCATCTGCAACTTCTCCCTGCCAGCCGATATCTTGTACATGGGCCTCGTAAAGAATAGAGCCTGTAAGATTACTTTGTTTTCCTAATTCTGTAACCTTTATTTGGATTGCTTCAATACTATAATTTTTTCCGGTGGTTCCAGCTGTTTGTCCATCGTAAAAATTATTGCTTTGCCAACCAATATTTTGTACGTGCGTTTTATAAAGAACTGACCCTAAATTTTCTGTTGATACACAACTTTTTTCTGTCTGAGCAGGTGCTTCCGTAGAACCTTTTTCATATAACTTCACTTCTATTGCCTGTGCACCTAAATTAAGCCCTTTTGTTCCGGCCTCTTCTCCATTTTTTGCCCAGCCAAGCCAGCCATAATTTGCTGAATGAACTCGATAATAGACATCATATGTTGCTGCCAACTGTTCTGTTAAATTAATCTTAACAGCTTCAATTTTTTTATTTTTTCCTGTTGTTCCGGCTTCCTGCCAATCTGAAACCGGCGATTGCCAACCAATATCCTGTACATGGGCTTCACATGTAATAGAACCTGTCAGATTAGCTCTTCCTGCTTCTGTAACCTTTAATTTTAATGCTTCAAGATTTAAATTTCTTCCTACCGTTCCTGCAGTTGTTCCATCATAAACTTTGTTTTGCCAACCAATGTTCTGTACATGTGCCTGATACATAATTTTTCCAACTGTTTCTTCTGACATAAAACCTTTTCCGTCAGTAATTGGTACCTCTGCACTATTCTTTTTACAAATTTTAATCTCTACTGCCTGGACAGAATATGCATACCCTGCTGTTCCGGCTTTTTCATCATTTTTTACCCAGCTAAGCCAGCCTACATTCGTTGCATGGACTCGATAATAAATGTCATACTGTTCTGCCAACTCACCTGTAAGTTTCATTCGGATTGCTTCGATTTGTAATCCAGTTTTCGTTGTTCCTGCCAGTTCATTTTCTTCCACATAATTCTGCCAACCAATATTCGATACATGGGCACAGTATTGAACTGTTCCTGCTATACCTGTATTATTTTCCAGCTGAACTTTGAGTGCTTTCATAGCACGGTTCTGTCCGACAGTTCCAGCTGTCTCCCCATTACTTTTTTCTTCCTGCCAATTTGTTCCTTGAAGATATGCACTGTATTTAATATTTAATACATCTGCCGCTTCCTCAGCCAGCATAACAGACTCATTTGTGTTTTCTGTTTCATTCTCAATGCTACTATTCAAATCAGATTCTGTTGTTTCCGCCTCGGACCTCTGCATTACATCCTGTTCTCCCTCATTCTGAGCAGTTCCACTCTCACCCTGATTGTTATTACTCTCGTCCTGATTAATATCTTCTTGAGTGGTTTCTTGTACTTGTTGTACATCATCAGTCCGTACAATATCTTCTGCAAATACCGATATTGGCGTCGTTGTTATCATAGCCAAGCATAAAACAATCACGCCCAATAACTTCATAAACTTTTTCTCTCTCATATATGCCCCTTTCGTTTATTAAGTATTTTCTTTATTTTATTTGATTTAGATTTAAAACACAAGATTTTCCTATATTTTAAAAAAAGAGTTATTGCTGATATCAAGAAATCACCTCAACTCAACAATAACTCTTTTTCTAATTATTCTTTAAAAATGCTTTTTCCGTACTTCCCGGTGCTGAATCACCTTTTTTTACCAGACAAATTTCAATTGCTTCTGCTTTCTTTGCATAACCTTGTGTTCCGGCATCTTCCCCGTTCTTTGCCCAACCAAGCCATCCAAAATCACTTGAATGTACTCGATAGTAGATATCATATTGTTCTTCCGCTTTTCCTGTAAGTCGGATAGATACCGCTTCTACTGGTTTTGCCTGACCTGTTGTTCCTGCCTGCTGTCCATTTGATACATAATCCTGCCAACCTATATCTCGTACATGGGCTCTATACTCTATATCGCCATCCACATCGTTTAACTGCATTTTTAAGGCTTCTATTCCTTTATTTTGGCCTGTTGTTCCTGCGGTTTCTCCATTCTGGGCAAAAGTTTGCCACCCGATATCCGATACGTGAGCTTCGTAAGAAACTCCTCCCTGCAGTTCTTTAACACCATGATCTGCCGGTGTTCCAATAAGATAGTTCATATCAACAGGTCCATCTATTCCGTCAACTAATTCTTTTGACGAATATTGCCACATTGCATAGGTACCTGTATAATCACACTGTATATTATACTGAGCAATCCAACGATGCCATTGATTGAACCTTGTATCTGTCAAATAATTATTCCACCAATTTAAGTTTGCATATACTCCAACTGCATATCCTGCATTTTGAATTGTACTGCAAAATGTCTGAGCAATTGCGCCGAAGTCGCTTCCTAACGTACTGTTATCCTCCATATCAAAATAAACCGGGTAACTCAGCTTGTGCCCACTTATTAATCTTAATACATGCTGTGCTTCACTTGAAGCCATATCTGTATTTCGAGCATATGAATAAATATAAACCCCATACGGAATTCCTAAACGTTCACATTCACTTACATTTCTCAGCCACTGTTTGTCATCTTGATTATCGTAATTATCCCCATAGCCACACCGAATAATAGCATAATCTATTCCTGCGGCTTTAACCTTTTCCCAATCAATATTACGGTTATGCTCACTTACATCAATACCTTTTTTTGTTGCATTTGGAGCATATACATCACTAATTACAGAAATTTCATCCTCAGCACTTCTAATCAATTCTCCGTCTTGATAACGCCAACTGTTTTCTTTTAAAACGCCCTGTTCCTGAGATTCTTCTGTTACAGACTCTGTATCTATATCCACCTCTTCATTCAATGTCTGTTCCCCATTCTCTTGTTGAAGATCTGATTCTGCACTATTCTCTTCACTCTGAAAAATATCTTGATTTTCTTCCTGTGCATATACACTGTATGTCGGATAATTTATTCCTGTGATCATAATTGACAATGCAACAATAACACCTATTTTTTTCTTCATTTATTTTCCTTTCTTTTATGTTTTCATAAACAATTAAGTTTCCTTATTTCTTGACCTTTATCAGTATACTTCCTCTTTTTTTTCATGTCAAATTTTTCTCTGTTTTTGTTCGTCATTTCTAACTTTGCTTTTTTCTATCATATATGTTAAACTGTAGAAATATAAATAGTAGATATTTAACTATATACATATGACAACATGAATATTTTAAATTTTTCAGAAAAGAGGATTGTAAAATGGAAAGAAATGACCCTTGCTGGTGTGGAAGTGGGAAAAAATATAAAAAATGCCACATGCCAATCGAAGAAAAGATGCAGCTTCATGCTGATCGCGGAGAGATTGTCCCAAGCCGCAAATTACTAAAAACCCCATTTCAAATTGAAAAAATCAAAGCAAGTGCTGAACTCAATACAAAAGTTCTTGATGCTGTTGCTGAACAGATTCATGCCGGAATGAGTACAGAAGATATTGACAAAATCGTATATGATGTAACAACAAAAAATGGTGGGATTCCAGCCCCATTAAATTATGAAGGATTTCCAAAGAGTGTATGTACTTCTATTAACAACGAAATTTGCCATGGTATCCCTGATAAAAACATCATTTTGCAGGAAGGTGACATCATCAATGTTGACGTATCCACAATTCTTAATGGATATTTTTCTGATGCATCTCGAATGTTCAAAATCGGACAGGTATCCGAACGTGCTGAACGTCTCGTAAAAGTCACAGAAGAATGCCTTGAACTTGGTCTTGCTGCTGCAAAACCATGGGGACATCTTGGTGATATTGCTGATGCAATCAATACGCATGCTCAGGAAAATGGATATTCTGTTGTAGAAGAAATCGGCGGACATGGAATCGGACTCGAATTCCACGAAGATCCATTTGTCAGCTTTGTTACTCCTAAAGGATCTGAGATGCTATTGGTTCCGGGTATGATGTTCACGATTGAACCTATGATTAATGAAGGTAGCCCTGACTTCTTCGTTTATGAAGATAACGGCTGGACTGTTTATACCATTGATGACGGACTTTCTGCCCAGATTGAATATATGGTGCTTGTAACTGAAAATGGTGTTGAGGTATTAACAAAATAAACTATTTAAATTATAGGAGTGTCGCTTTAACGTTGAACTACGAATATCACGTTGAACGCGACTTCCTTTTTATAACTCCTTTTTGTCGTTCTACATCTAACGTTTCATTAATCAAACTATTTTCATTACATATTCACATCTGATTTGTTATTTACAGTAAAATTTACATTTTAAACTATTTGCTCTCGTAACTAACTATAAAGAGAGCATCTCTGTCTCTTTTAGCTAACTTGATTTCTACAAAGATAACTGAAGAAAAAATGACATATCAGACACTTATTGATGTGACAAGCTCTATCGTGTATTTATTCTCTTCCGCCTTTTCCACTGCTGGAAGCATTATACGAAACTCTTGGATTTGAGCCAAATGAAATTTTTGTAGATAACATGAATAATAATCTTACCTCACTGGCATCACTTAATATTGCCATAATAGCTACAGATTATACTGAACTTTCTATTGTAACGCTACTAAATATACAAGAGACTTATTCCAGCGCGATTAATTTTCTTTCAATAATAATTAATACAGATTCAAATTTTGAAACGAGGAAAGTGCTATGAAAAATCAAAATGTAACTTTAAAAAATGCAACGATTCTTGTAACAGGTGTAGCCGGTTTTATCGGCTCTAACCTTGTTCTTGAATTGCTTCGTACTACAGAGCCTGTTCATATCATCGGTATTGATAATATGAATGATTATTATGATGTTTCAATTAAGGAATATCGTTTAAGAAAAATTGAAGAAGAAGTCCAGAAACATACTGCATCATCTTGGAATTTTATAAAAGGATCTATAGCCGACAAAACTTTGATTGATCAGATTTTTACAGAGTATAAACCAACCGTTGTTGTAAATCTGGCTGCTCAGGCAGGTGTGCGCTACTCTATCACAAACCCTGACGTTTATATTGAATCAAACCTGATTGGATTTTACAACATTTTAGAGGCATGTCGTCATTCTTACAATGCTGCTGCCTGTGACGATTCTTATCATGGAGTAGAGCATTTGATATATGCTTCTTCCTCATCTGTATACGGAAGCAACAAAAAAATTCCTTATTCTACAGACGATAAAGTAGATAATCCGGTTTCACTGTATGCTGCCACTAAAAAGTCAAACGAATTGATGG
>OFCV01000105.1_pt1 | contig 32667 bp, 29 predicted proteins | sample 1520931 | NCBI WGS metagenome assembly OFCV01 (sample SAMEA2699033, study PRJEB24076) | metagenome | biome: Human gut stool | place: Spain | collected 2012-10-21
CCGCCAGCAGCGTTACTTTAAACAGTGATTTCATCCATTTCTCCAGGGCCGGGGCCTCTCGCCCCAGGGTTATCGTAAAAAGCAAAAAACGTACTATAGAACGTTGCCGTTAAAATCTACATACGGACGTTCCTGAATATCGCCTCTTTTAGGACTATTTTTGTATGAATAAGTTTCCTGTACGGCGCAGCGATGCTGCGCGCCAGGGGAAACTTAAGTAGAATCCGCCCGCAGGATCAGACTAAAGAGGTTACCCATGCACGATAGCACATTAGAAACGCGCCTTGCGGAGCTGGAAAGCCGGCTGGCGTTTCAGGAAATCACCATCGAAGACCTCAACAAAACCGTGACCGCCCACGAGATCGAGATGGCGAAGATGCGGGAGCATATGCGTCTGATGATCGAGAAGCTGAAGGCGACCCAACCCTCCCATATCGCCTCCCAGGCGGAAGAGACGCCACCGCCGCACTATTGAGGCGTAAAAAAAGCGGGTTTCCCCGCTTTTTTGTCGTCTTCGTGCCGAAGCGCAAAGATTAGTGGCAGCCGCAGCCACCGTGGCCGCCGCAGCCGCCTTTACCATGGTCGTGACCATGATCGTGGCCGTGGCCGCCGCAGCAACCGTCATGACCATGGTCATGATCGTGATCGTGGCCATGCGCGCCGTGCACGTGACCGTGCTCCAGCTCTTCCGCAGTCGCTTCGCGGATGGCGACGACTTCCACATTAAACTTCAGGTTCTGGCCAGCCAGCATGTGGTTGCCATCAACCACAACGTGGTCGTCTTCAACTTCAGTGATTTCTACTGGTACCGGACCCTGATCGGTTTCCGCCAGGAAGCGCATGCCAACCTGCAGTTCATCAACGCCCATGAAGACGTCTTTCGGTACACGCTGCACCAGGTTTTCGTCATACTGACCGTAAGCGTCGTTAGCGCCGACGGCAACGTCAAATTTGTCGCCCACTTCGTGGCCATCCAGCGCGTTTTCCAGGCCGGAAATCAGGGAGCCGTGACCGTGCAGGTAATCCAGCGGCGCGCTTACCGGAGACTCATCAACCAACACACCGTCTTCTGTACGTACCTGATAGGCCAGGCTGACCACCAGGTCTTTTGCTACTTTCATGATATCTCCTGAGATGGGAAGAATAGTGGCGCAGATTGTAGCGGAATTCTGCTGCCGTGTACCCTTTAGCTTAAAAAAAGCCGACGGATAACGCTAGTCGGGATGAAAAATGCCAATCACCTGCTCCTCTTTGCGTACATGCTCACGGGCCTCTTTATCTGCCTCACGCATCTGATGACCGCACTTAACGCACTCAACAACATCGACATTATTCTCACGCCACATTGCCAGCGAATCCTGCGCCTGGCACGCCGGACATTTCGCCCCGGCAATAAAACGTTTACGCACTGCCATAAGATTTACCTTTATTCAAACTCGTCCCAGCCGTCCAGCTGCCGGCTCTCTTTCTGCATTTCGCGCTGGAAAATCTCTTCCAGTTCGCGCCGGGCCTCCCGCACGCGTGATATCTGTACCGTATCAGTATGCACTGGCATTAGCTCGCGCAGCATTCGCATATCGAGGCGTCGGAAGTGCAGCTGCGCGCGCTGGGCCTGGTGAGGATGCATCCCGAGGGTGATGAGCGCTTTGCGCCCCAGCTCCAACGCACTGGAGAAAGTTTCACGAGAAAACTGCGTCACGCCGGCCTGCAGCAGCTCATGCGCCTCAACGCGCCCGCGAGCGCGGGCCAGAATATGCAGATGTGGAAAGTGTTGTTGACACATTTCCACCAGCCGCATGGTATCTTCTGGCTCATTACAGGTGATGACGATCGACTGCGCCTCTTCCGCTCCCGCCGAGCGCAGCAGCTCCAGCTGGGTGGCATCGCCAAAATAGACTTTATAGCCATAGTTGCGCATCAGATTTACCGCGCTGATGTCCCGCTCCAGTACCGTAATACGCATCTTATTGGCCATCAGCAGGCGACCAATGACCTGACCAAAGCGACCAAACCCGACAATAATCACCTGCGGCTTGTCATCCTCCACCCACGGCGCCTCACCGGTATCGTCCGCCGGGTTCAGCCGTCGCGACAATAGCTTATCTATCACCTTCATCAGCAGCGGCGTCGTCATCATCGACAACGTTACCGCCACCAGCAGCAGCGCCATCTGGTCGTGCTGAAACAACCGCTGAGAGGCGGGCAGCGAAAAGAGGACAAACGCGAACTCGCCGCCCTGGCTTAATACGCCCGCGAACTGCATCCGCTCGGAACTTCGCAGGCCATAGAGACGGGCCAGCAGATAGAGCACCAGCATTTTTACCGCCACCAGCACCGCCACGCTCACCGCCACCCACAGCAGATGGGTATACAGTACGCCAAGGTTCAGCGCCATGCCGACGGAAATAAAGAACAACCCGAGCAGCAGCCCCTTGAACGGATCGATAGCGATCTCCAGTTCGTGGCGATACTCACTTTCCGCCAGCAGCACGCCGGCAATAAAGGTGCCCAGCGCCATCGACAGCCCCAGCGCCTCCATAAACAGGGCAGATCCGAGGACCAACAGCAGCGTGGCGGCAGTGAACACCTCCCTGACCCCCGAGCTGGCGATAAAACGGAACACCGGCCGCAACAGATAGCGTCCGCCAATCAGCATCCCGGCAAAGGCCAGGACCTTCATGCCGACCGTCAACCAGTTCACATGCTCATCCGCTGAACCGGCCAGCAGGGGCACCAGCGCCAGCGCCGGGATCACCGCCAGATCCTGAAACAGCAGCACCGAAAAGCCTAGCTGTCCCGCTTCGCTGCGGCTCATTCCCTTCTCACGCATCAGCTGCAGCGCCATGGCGGTGGAAGACATCGCCAGGCCGATCCCACCGACCACCGCCGCCTGCCATGAAAACCCGGTCGTCATCAGCAACCCACCGAGGATCGCCGCGCTGAGCATCACCTGCGCCGCGCCAACGCCGAAGATGGAGCTCCGCAGTCGCCATAGCTTGGCGGGATTGAGCTCCAGGCCGATGATAAACATCAGAAACACTACGCCGAGCTCAGAGAAATGGAGAATTTCATCCACATCGCTGATAAACCCGAGCCCCCACGGACCAATGGCGATCCCGGCCAGCAGATAGCCCAGCACCGCGCCAATCCCCAGTCTTGCAGCCAGAGGGACGGCGATGACGGCCGCGAACAAAAACAACACCCCCGCCAGCAGCAAATCAGATCCCGCCATGGACACCTCCGGCGGCGATGGGGTTGGCCAACCAGTCCCGGTAGGCCAGGGCGCGGCTGCGCAGCTCCTCTGGCTGCTGCCTCCGGGCCCAGTAGACGATAATGGGGCTCATCCAGTGCATACGGCACATGCCGGCGGTCAGTTCAAAAGGACGTAAAATATCGTTCATCGGATAGCGATTAGCATCGCGACGGTAGGCGCTCTCAGGCTCGCCGGTAGTGATCACGCTGCGCCAGTACTTTCCCGCCAGTTCGTTCCCTCCGGTGCCGCTGGCGAAGCCGCGGCTTAACACACGATCCAGCCACTCCTTAAGCAGCGCCGGACAGCTCCAGGTATATAAAGGGTGCTGGAAAACAATCACCTCATGCTGGCGCAGCAGGTCCTGTTCGTAAGCAATATCGATAAAAAAATCCGGATAGTGCGCGTAGAGATCGTGCACGGTGACGTTCGGCAACTGTAAGGCCGGCTCTAATAAAACCCGGTTGGCCACGGAATCCTGAGATTCTGGGTGGGCATACAGCAGCAACACTTTCGCTGTCTGAGACATCATTCCCCTCCCGTAGGTCTTCTGGCGGCCTGCACAGCCCCGGCGTTTTGACACAGCCAGAATGACTTTGTGTATCGTCTTCGTTTTGGGCTACCATGGCGGCCCGGTGAAGCGATTCGCTTCCACACTACATTATCATAATGACAAATTAACATAGTCTGAACATACGGCGCCTTATGATTGTTTTCTCCTCGTTACAAATTCGTCGCGGCGTACGCGTCCTGCTGGACAACGCCACCGCTACCATCAATCCTGGTCAAAAGGTCGGTCTGGTGGGGAAAAACGGCTGCGGGAAATCGACGCTGCTATCGCTTTTGAAAAACGAGATAAGCGCTGACGGCGGCAGTATGACCTTTCCCGGCAACTGGCAGCTGGCCTGGGTGAATCAGGAAACCCCGGCGCTACCGCAGCCGGCAATCGATTATGTCATTGACGGCGATCGAGAGTATCGCCAGCTGGAGGCCGCGCTCCAGCAGGCTAACGAACGCAACGACGGTCATGCTATCGCCACCGTCCACGGTAAGCTGGACGCCATCGACGCCTGGACGATCCGTTCGCGCGCCGCCAGCCTGCTGCACGGTCTGGGTTTCAGCAATGAACAGCTTGAGCGGCCGGTCAGCGATTTTTCCGGCGGCTGGCGTATGCGCCTTAACCTCGCCCAGGCGCTGATCTGCCGCTCCGATCTGCTGCTGCTCGATGAACCGACTAACCACCTCGATCTCGATGCGGTGATCTGGCTGGAGAAGTGGCTGAAGGGCTATACGGGAACGCTGATCCTCATCTCCCACGATCGCGATTTTCTCGATCCTATCGTCGACAAAATTATCCATATCGAACAGCAGACAATGTTTGAGTACACCGGCAACTACAGTTCGTTTGAAGTGCAGCGCGCCACCCGCCTCGCTCAGCAGCAGGCGATGTACGAAAGCCAGCAGCAGCGCGTCGCGCACCTGCAAAGCTATATCGATCGCTTCCGTGCCAAAGCCACCAAGGCCAAGCAGGCGCAAAGCCGGATCAAAATGCTGGAGCGGATGGAGCTTATCGCTCCGGCGCACGTGGATAACCCGTTCCACTTCAGCTTCCGCCAGCCGGAGAGCTTGCCTAACCCGCTGCTGAAGATGGAGAAAGTCAGCGCCGGCTACGGCGAGCGTATTATTCTCGACTCCATCAAGCTTAACCTGGTGCCGGGCTCGCGTATCGGCCTGCTGGGCCGCAACGGCGCCGGGAAGTCGACGCTGATTAAGCTCCTGGCAGGCGAGCTCCAGCCCGTAAGCGGCGAGATCGGCCTCGCGAAAGGCATCAAGCTCGGCTACTTCGCCCAGCATCAGCTGGAATTCCTGCGCGCCGATGAGTCGCCGCTGCAGCACCTGGCGCGTCTGGCGCCGCAGGAGCTGGAGCAGAAGCTGCGTGATTATCTCGGCGGCTTTGGTTTCCAGGGCGATAAGGTGAGCGAAGAAACCCGCCGCTTCTCCGGTGGAGAAAAGGCGCGCCTGGTACTGGCCCTGATCGTCTGGCAGCGCCCTAACCTGCTGCTGCTCGATGAACCGACCAACCACCTTGACCTCGATATGCGTCAGGCCTTAACCGAAGCGCTGATCGACTTTGAAGGGGCGCTGGTGGTCGTATCGCACGATCGGCACCTGATCCGTTCCACCACTGACGATCTGTACCTCGTCCACGATGGTAAAGTCGAGCCGTTCGACGGCGATCTGGAAGATTATCAGCAGTGGCTCAGCGACTCGCAAAAACAGGAGTCCCAGAGCGGCGAGGCGCCAAAAGAGAGCGGCAATAGCGCCCAGGCGCGCAAAGACCAGAAGCGTCGGGAAGCGGAGCTGCGCAGCCAGACCCAACCGCTGCGCAAAGAAATCGCCCGTCTGGAAAAAGAGATGGACAAGCTCAACGCGCAGTTGGCCAGTGCGGAAGAAAAACTTGGCGACAGTGAGCTTTATGACGCCTCACGTAAAGCCGAGCTGACCGAATGCCTGCAGCAACAGGCCAGCGCGAAGTCCGGGCTGGAGGAGTGCGAGATGGCCTGGCTGGAGGCCCAGGAGCAGCTGGAGCGCATGCTTCAGGAAGGCTAAACTCTTCCTCTTCATCCTGCCTGCGCGTACGCTGCCGCTGGCAGGGTGGGTTTCTGCCCTCTTCATGGCCTGGCCATCAGCGACATCAATGATTTGTTTTTGCTGTAAGCTGGCGTCACTGGCCGCAAGACCACATATTGGCTAACCCCCTGCATGCCCTGCGCGGTATAGTCATCATCACGTTTATTAATTGTTCTGGTGCTATGGTTGAAATCATCCCCACAGACATGACGCCCCCCGAAAACGATTCGCGTGAGTTCCATCCGATGCGCGGCGTGGGCAATCGTCATCTGCAAACCATGCTGCCGCGGCTGATTCGCCGTAAATTGCGCTTTACCCCGCACTGGCAGCGCCTTGAGCTGCCGGACGGCGATTTTGTCGATCTGGCCTGGAGCGAAGACCCGCACCAGGCGCGCCATAAGCCGCGCCTCGTCGTTTTTCACGGCCTGGAAGGCAGTCTGCACAGCCCGTACGCCCATGGTCTGATCCACGCGGCGATGCAGCGCGGCTGGCTGGGCGTGGTGATGCATTTCCGCGGCTGCAGCGGCGAACCTAACCGCAATCACCGCATCTATCACTCCGGCGAAACGGAAGATGGCACCTGGTTTTTGCACTGGCTGAAGCGCGAGTTTGGTCCCGCGCCGACCGCGGCCGTCGGCTATTCGCTGGGCGGCAATATGCTGGGCTGCCTGCTGGCAGAAGAAGGCGACCGCTGCCCGCTGGATGCGGCGGTGATCGTCTCCGCGCCTTTCATGCTCGAAGCCTGCAGCTATCATATGGATAAGGGCTTCTCGCGGGTTTATCAGCGCTATCTGCTCAATCTGTTAAAAGCCAACGCTTCACGCAAGCTGAAAGCGTACCCGGGCTCGCTGCCCGTCGATTTACGCCAGCTCAAAGGGATGCGCCGCATCCGGGAATTTGACGATATGATCACCGCCAAAATCCATGGCTTTGCCGATGCGCTGGATTATTACCGGCAATGCAGCGCCATGCCGCGGCTCAGCGATATCACTAAGCCGACGCTCATCATTCACGCGAAAGACGATCCGTTTATGGATCACCACTCTATTCCGCCGCAGGAGCAACTGCCCGCGAACGTAGAGTATCAATTGACCGAGCAAGGCGGCCACGTTGGCTTTGTCAGCGGCACTCTGCGTAAACCGGAGATGTGGCTGGAAAGACGCATTCCCGACTGGTTAAACCGCTGGCTGGAGGTTCCCGTATGATTATTCCCTGGCAGGATCTGGATCCCGAAACGCTGGATAACCTGATTGAAAGCTTTGTGTTACGTGAAGGCACCGATTATGGTGAATATGAACGTTCACTTGCCGATAAAGTCGCCGATGTAAAACAGCAGCTGAAACGCGGAGAGGCGGTCCTTGTGTGGTCGGAACTGCATGAGACAGTCAATATTATGCCGCGCGCGCTGTTTAACGGCTAAGGCGACGCCATTACATCGTTTAACCAGGGAGTTGTTATGTCTGCCAAACATCCGGTGATCGCCGTCACGGGCTCCAGCGGCGCGGGCACTACCACCACCAGCCTTGCCTTTCGCAAAATCTTCGCGCAGCTAAACCTGCACGCCGCGGAGGTGGAAGGCGATAGCTTTCATCGCTACACCCGCCCGGAAATGGACATGGCGATCCGTAAGGCGCGGGATCAGGGCAAACATATCAGCTACTTTGGCCCGGAGGCGAACGACTTCGGCCTGCTGGAGCAGACCTTTGTCGACTATGGCCGCCACGGCAAAGGTCAGTCGCGGAAATACCTCCACACCTATGACGAAGCCGTACCGTGGAATCAGGTGCCGGGGACTTTCACCCCCTGGCAGCCGCTGCCGGAGCCGACAGACGTGCTGTTCTATGAGGGGCTGCACGGCGGGGTTGTCACGCCGCAGCATGATGTCGCCAGCCATGTCGACCTGCTGGTCGGGGTGGTGCCTATCGTTAACCTCGAGTGGATCCAAAAGCTTATTCGCGACACCAGCGAACGCGGCCACTCCCGGGAGGCGGTGATGGACTCGGTCGTCCGCTCGATGGAAGATTACATCAACTTCATTACCCCGCAATTTTCCCGCACCCATATCAACTTTCAGCGCGTGCCGACGGTGGACACCTCCAACCCGTTTGCCGCCAAAGCGATCCCCTCGCTGGACGAGAGCTTTGTGGTGATCCATTTCCGCAATCTGCAGAATATCGATTTCCCCTGGCTGTTGGCGATGCTGCAGGGCTCGTTTATCTCGCACATGAACACCCTGGTGGTGCCGGGCGGTAAAATGGGGCTGGCGATGGAGCTTATCATGACGCCGCTGGTCGAGCGCCTGATGGAAGGCCGTAAGATAGGCTAACCAAAAAACCCCGGCCTGGCCGGGGTTGAGATTCGATACAACGGCAGGCGAAGACTACGCCTCGATCACTTCATAGGAGTGAGTGATGTTCACCGCTTTTTCCAGCATCAGCGCCACCGAGCAGTATTTCTCTGCCGACAGGTCCACCGCCCGGGAGACCGCGGCATCTTTCAGCGCCTTGCCGGTGACGATAAAATGCAGATTAATATGCGTGAACAGACGCGGAGCCTCTTCGCGACGCTCGGAGGTCAGCTTCACTTCGCAATTGGTCACGTCGTGACGACCTTTTTGCAGAATGGAGACCACATCGATCGCACTGCAACCGCCCGCCGCCATCAGCACCATCTCCATCGGGCTGGGAGCCTTATCCCCGGAGTTGCCATCCATCAGAATCTGGTGTCCCGATGCGGACTCCCCGATAAAGGTTAACCCTTCTACCCATTTCACACGCGCTTGCATAAAATTTAACTCCAGTATCGCAATATTCCTGTCAGATTACGCGCACATAACAATTCTCGCAACGGAAGGCGACCTGCGTCATGCTGAAGCGAGACACCAGGAGACATGCGGCGAAAGCTATGCTAAAACAGTCTGGATGCTACAGTAATACATTGATGTACTGCATGTATGCAGAGGAGTTCACATTACGGGCTGTCGAAAAATCATCAGCCAGCTTCCCAGGTATAGGGAAACAATACGATTGCATGCCCGGACGCCGTGTAGTGTCGGCGCCCGGAGATAGCTTATAACAGAGGATAACCGCGCATGGTGCTTGGCAAACCGCAAACAGACCCTACCCTTGAATGGTTCTTGTCTCATTGCCACATTCATAAGTACCCATCAAAGAGCACGCTGATCCACCAGGGTGAAAAAGCAGAAACGCTGTACTACATCGTTAAAGGCTCCGTGGCTGTACTCATCAAGGATGAAGAAGGTAAAGAGATGATCCTCTCCTACCTCAACCAGGGCGATTTCATCGGTGAATTAGGCCTGTTTGAAGAGGGTCAGGAGCGTAGCGCCTGGGTACGGGCGAAAACCGCATGTGAAGTGGCCGAAATCTCTTATAAGAAATTCCGTCAGCTGATCCAGGTGAACCCGGACATTCTGATGCGTCTCTCTTCGCAAATGGCTCGCCGTCTGCAGGTCACGTCTGAGAAAGTGGGCAACCTGGCCTTCCTCGACGTGACGGGCCGTATCGCCCAGACGCTGCTGAACCTGGCGAAGCAACCGGATGCCATGACCCACCCGGACGGTATGCAAATTAAAATTACCCGCCAGGAAATTGGTCAGATCGTCGGCTGCTCTCGTGAAACCGTTGGTCGTATTTTGAAAATGCTGGAAGATCAGAACCTGATTTCCGCGCACGGTAAAACCATCGTCGTCTACGGCACCCGTTAAGTTGCTAAGCGGCGTATTGCTCCCGCAGTACGCCGTTTTTGTTTTTCCCTCATGTGGCGCAGGCTGATTTATCACCCGGAAGTCAACTATGCACTGCGGCAAACGATGGTGCTGTGTCTGCCCGTGGCCATCGGTCTTCTGCTCGGCCATCTCCAGCAGGGGCTGTTATTTTCCTTAGTCCCCGCCTGCTGCAACATTGCCGGTCTTGATACCCCGCATAAGCGCTTTTTCAAACGCCTGATTATCGGCGGCTGCCTGTTTGCCGGATGCAGTCTGGTGGTACAGTTGCTGCTTGCCCAGGCGATACCCCTGCCGTTTATTCTCAGCGGCCTGGCGCTCTTGCTCGGCGTTACCGCGGAGATCAGTTCGCTGCACGCGCGGCTGCTGCCCGCGTCGCTGATCGCCGCCATCTTTACCCTGAGCCTGGCGGGCAATATGCCCATCTGGGAGCCGCTGCTGATCTACGCCTTCGGCACGCTGTGGTACGGCGTGTTTAACTGGTTCTGGTTCTGGCTGTGGCGCGAACAGCCGCTACGGGAGTCGCTTAGCCTGCTTTACCGGGAGCTGGCGGACTACTGTGAAGCCAAATACAGCCTGCTGACCCAGCATACCGATCCCTCGACCGCCCTGCCGCCGCTGCTCACCCGCCAGCAGAAAGTGGTCGATCTGATTACCCAGTGCTATCAGCAGATGCATATGCTGGCCGCTAACCAACGCAACGATCATAAGCGCCTGCTGCGGGCGTTTCAGATGGGGCTGGATCTGCAGGAGCATATTTCGGTCAGCCTGCATCAGCCGGAAGAGGTGCAAAAGCTGGTGGAACGCAGCCATGCCGAAGCGGTGATCCGCTGGAACGCGCAGACCGTCGCCGCCCGCCTGCGCGTGCTGGCGGATGACATGCTCTATCATCGCTTTCCAAAGCGCTTTCAGATGGATAAACAGATCGAGGCTCTGGAAAAGATCGCCAGACAACATCCGGATAACCCGGTCGGCCACTTCTGCGCCTGGCACTTCAGCCGCATCGCCCGGGTGCTGCATACCCAGCGCCCGCTGTATGCCCGGGACCTGATGGCCGACAAAGAGCGTCGTTTACCGCTATTGCCCGCGCTAAAGAACTACCTGTCGCTAAAATCGCCCGCGCTGCGCAATGCCGCCCGCATCAGCGTGATGCTGAGCGTCGCCAGCCTGATGGGCAACGCCCTGCACTTGCCTAAGCCCTACTGGATCCTGATGACGGTGCTTTTCGTCACCCAGAACGGCTATGGCGCCACCCGGGTGCGTATTGTTCACCGGGCGGCGGGGACGCTCGCCGGCCTGACGATCGCCGGGCTGACCTTGCATTTTCACGTTCCGGAGAGCTACACCCTGAGCGGGATGCTGCTGATTACCCTGCTCAGCTATCTGATCATTCGCAAACACTATGGCTGGGCGATGGTTGGGTTTACGGTGACGGCGGTATATACCCTGCAGCTGCTGACGCTTAACGGCGAACAGTTTATTATCGCCCGGCTGATCGACACCCTTATCGGCTGCCTGATTGCCTTCGGCGGGATGGTCTGGCTGTGGCCGCAGTGGCAGAGCGGCCTGCTGAAAAAAAACGCCCACGATGCGCTGGAGGCCGACCAGCAGGCAATTCGCCTGATCCTCAGCGCCGATCCAAAAGCCCCCGCGCTGGCCTATCAACGCATGCGCGTCAACCAGGCGCACAACGCGCTCTACAACTCCCTGAATCAGGCGATGCAGGAACCCGGGTTTAATACCCACTATCTGGAAGATATGAAGCTGTGGGTGACGCACAGCCAGTTTATCGTCGAACACATCAACGCTATGACCACCCTGGCCCGGGAGCATACGATGCTGACCCCGGATCTTGCCCAGCGCTATCTCGAATCCTGTGAGATTGCGCTGCAGCGCTGCCAGCAGCGGCTGGACAGCGATGGTCCCGGCAGCGCAGGGGATGCCAATATTATGGAGTCGCCGGAAAGCGAGGCGCCGATCGGTCCGTTAAGCACCCTGGAGCAGCATCTGCAACGCATTCTGGGCCATCTGAACACCATGCACACCATTTCATCAGTGGCATGGCGTCAGCGGCCGCACCATGGCATCTGGCTGCGGAAGATCAGCCGTTAATCACCTTTGCCACGGCCTGAGCAAAGCGCGCCATCCCCTCGGCAATATCCTGCTTGTCGATGATCAGCGAGGGAACAAAACGCATCACGTCCGGCCCGGCGTTGAGCACCATGACGCCGGCGTCGGCCGCGGCATAGAGGAAATCACGCGCACGGCCTTTGTGCTGCGGCTTGAGTTCCGCGCCGATCAGCAGGCCCATCCCGCGTATATCACTGAACAGATCAAACTCGGCATCCAGCCGCTGCAGGTGTTTGACGAACAGTTCGCGCTTCGCGCTCACGCCATCCAGCACCGCCGGGGTATTGATCAGATCGAAGGCGGCGTTGGCGACCGCGCAGGCCAGCGGGTTGCCGCCGTAGGTTGAGCCATGGGAGCCCGCATGGAAGGCGCTGGCGATCTCGTGGGTGGTCAGCATGGCGCTGACCGGGAAGCCGCCGCCCAGCGCTTTGGCGCTGGTCAGAATATCCGGGGTCACGCCGTAGTGCATATAGGCGAACAGCGATCCGGTACGCCCCATACCACACTGTACTTCATCAAAGACGAGCAGCGCCTGGTGCTGATCGCACAGCTCGCGTAGTCCCTGCAGGAAAGCCGGCGTGGCCGCCGTCACGCCGCCTTCGCCCTGAATCGGCTCCACCACCACCGCGCAGGTGTGGTCATCCATCACCGCTTTTACCGCCTGCAGATCGTTGAAGGGAACATGGACAATATCCGCCGGTTTTGGGCCGAAACCATCGGAATACTTCGGCTGACCGCCGACGGAAACGGTAAACAGGGAGCGGCCATGAAAGGCATTATGGAAGGCGATGATTTTGGTTTTATACGGGCTATGGCGGGTCACCGCATAGTGACGCGCCAGCTTAAAGGCCGTTTCATTGGCTTCGGTGCCGGAGTTCATAAACACCACGCGCTCGGCGAAGGTAGCCTCGACAAGTTTACGTCCCAGACGCAGCGCCGGCTCATTGGTAAAGACGTTGCTGGTGTGCCACAGCGTTTCGCCCTGCTGATGCAGCGCCGCCACCAGCGCCGGATGGCAATGGCCAAGCGCCGTCACCGCGATACCGCCGGCGAAATCGATATACTCTTTCCCCTGCTGATCCCAGACGCGGCTGCCTTTCCCCTTCACCGGGATGAATTCTGCCGGTGCATAAATTGGCAAAATAACTTCATCGAATGTGGCGCGGGTGATTGCCGGTTGTTCAGTTGCCATGTCTTGCCCATCCCTCTTCGTTACGCAGATGCGATTATGATAATCTAATCACAAAATATGCATAAAAAATCAGTCAATAGCAACTGAAAATCACCGTTTCAAAAAGTTGGCCAGCAATTGATGGCCCTGCTCGCTGAGGATGCTTTCCGGATGAAACTGCACGCCCTCGAGATCCCATTCGCGGTGACGGATCCCCATAATCTCACCGCTGGCGCTGCGGGCAGTGACGTTAAACTCGGACGGGAGCGTCGGCGGGTCAATCACCAGCGAGTGATAGCGGGTCACCGTCAGGGGATTATTCAGCCCCTGAAACACCCCTTCGCCGTTATGCTCGATAAGCGAGGTTTTGCCATGCATCACCTGGGCCGCCCGCACGATAGTCGCGCCAAACGCCTGGGCGATCGCCTGATGCCCGAGACAGACGCCCAGCAGCGGCGTTTTCCCCGCATAGTGGCGGATAACCGCGAGGGAAATCCCCGCCTCATCCGGCGTGCAGGGGCCTGGCGAGATCACGATTTTCTCCGGCGCCAGCGCCGCTATCTCCTCCAGCGTCAACGCATCGTTGCGTCTGACCAGTACTTCCGCCCCCAGTTCGCAGAAGTACTGATACAGATTCCAGGTGAAAGAGTCATAGTTATCGATAAGCAGGATCATAGCGGCTCCGGAACAATCAAAACCGGGCTATTCTACTCAGATTCCCGCGCTTCGCTTACCACTTTGCGAAAGATCGCCACCAGCGGGGCCAGATCGCCCATCGCGCTCTGCTGGCAGGCCGCACTCCAGCCGGCGGGGTCAACGTCACGCCAGTTAAGAAGGTAGCCGGCATGTATCGCCAGCTGTTCAAAGAAAATGCGCTGGGTCAGGCCATTGCCAAGACGAAAAGGGTGCAGCACATTAATTTCACCATAGAACCAGCTCAGGCGTTCGATAAAGGTATCGCGCGGCAGGCCACTGAGATAATCCTCCTGCTCAAGGGCCTGCATCAGGGCATTCCCCTCCTCCTCGATCCGGGCAAAGTGGCAGAACGGCGTATCGCCCAGGTAGAGGTTCACTTCACGCAAGCGGCCCGCCCAGTCAAACAGATCCTGATACAACTGGTGATGAATAGCGCACAGATAGGGTAAGCCGCGCACCCGCGGGCCCAGCGGCAGAGTGGCCGCCCGCAGCGCTGTCATCTCAAAGGCGGCCTGCTGCAGATTTTTAGCCTGGCGGATGCCGAGACGGTTGCGCAGCACGTTCAGCGCCGGATAGAGATAAGGATCGCGTTCATCGCCGAATTTATCGCTCATACTCCCTCCGCAACGTCGCCAGACGCGCCAGCGCCTCTTCGGCAGTCAGCGTAACCAGCGGCACCGTCACGCCTTCAAGGCGACGGCTGGCCTGAAAATTGGTATTGCGTGTCTGTTCCCAGAGTCGGGATTTTTGCTTATCGGTGAGTGGACGCATCGTCGCCCCCCCATATCGTCCCCTGTGTGCCACAAGTATAAGCAGCAATTTCAGGTTATGCCGGGAGGTGACCGGGCGCGGCGATAGACCACCGCGCCGCGGGAGGATTAGGGTAGCACTTTCGCAGAGAGGATAACGACCGGTTTGGTCGGCACATTCTGGTACGGACCAACGTTATGGGTCTGGACCTGAGAGATCTTATCCGCAACATCCATCCCCTTCACCACTTTGCCGAATACCGCATAGCCAAAGTCGCGCTGGCCATGGTCGAGGAAGGCGTTATCCGCCACGTTGATGAAGAACTGACTGGTGGCGCTATCCTGATCGGCGGTACGCGCCATCGCGATGGTGCCGCGGGTGTTGCGCAGGCCGTTGTCTGCTTCATTCTTGATCGGCGGGTTAGGCTGCTTCTGCTGCATCTGTTCGTTAAAGCCGCCGCCCTGCACCATGAATCCCGGGATCACGCGGTGAAAGGTGGTGTTGTTGTAGAAGCCGCTGTTGACGTACTTCAGGAAGTTATCCACGGAAATCGGGGCTTTCTGGCTGTTTAACTCAAGCTCAATGTTACCTGCCGAAGTGGTCAGCAGCACATGCGGATCGCCCTTTGCCGCCATGGCCGGGGAGAACGCTGAAATAGCGAAAACGGCAGCCATCGCCGCCAGTGTTGATTTGAGCATGGAAATTCCTTAACGGAGCAGAATAAAAGCGAGTGCCTTGATTCTAAAGAGCCTTTGCATCCTGGGCCAGCCTTTTACCAAATTTTACTTAGCTGTAATAATTGTAACCGCGCAAACGATCTCCTTTGGAGTGAACAAGCGTGATGCAGATCACATTAAAACATGCAAAAGATAACCCATTTCACAATAAACATTTAATTACATCACCTGAACGAATAAAATCTGTCCGCCCGGCGCAGCGTCAACGCGCTTTACCTTTCTATTCACAGGCCAGTCATGACTAACAGCAACCGTATTAAGCTCACATGGATCAGCTTCTTCTCCTACGCCCTGACCGGCGCGTTGGTGATCGTCACCGGGATGGTGATGGGTAACATTGCGGATTATTTCCATCTGCCCGTTTCCAGTATGAGCAACACCTTTACCTTTCTGAACGCCGGTATTCTTATCTCCATCTTCCTCAATGCCTGGCTGATGGAAATCGTGCCGCTGAAAACTCAGCTGCGCTTTGGCTTTATTTTGATGGTGCTGGCGGTGGCCGGCCTGATGCTCAGCCACAGCCTGGCGCTGTTCTCCGCGTCAATGTTCGTTCTTGGCCTGGTGAGCGGGATCACCATGTCGATCGGGACCTTCCTGATCACCCATATGTATGAAGGCCGTCAGCGCGGGGCGCGTCTGCTGTTTACCGACTCCTTCTTTAGCATGGCGGGCATGATTTTCCCGATGGCCGCAGCCGTCCTGCTGGCGCGCAGCATCGAGTGGTACTGGGTCTACGCCTGTATTGGTCTGGTATATGTCGCTATTTTCGTCCTGACTTTCGGCTGTGATTTTCCGGTGCTGGGCAAAAAAGCCCAGAGCGAAAACAGCCAGCCGGTGGTGAAAGAGAAGTGGGGCATCGGCGTGCTGTTCCTCTCCGTTGCGGCGCTGTGCTACATCCTCGGTCAGCTGGGCTTTATCTCCTGGGTACCGGAATATGCGAAGAGCCTGGGCATGAGCCTCGGCGACGCCGGTAAACTGGTGAGCGATTTCTGGATGTCCTACATGATCGGCATGTGGTCATTCAGCTTCATCCTGCGCTTCTTCGACCTGCAGCGTATCTTAACCGTCCTCGCCGGGCTCGCGACGGTGCTGATGTACCTGTTTATCAATGGTTCGCCGGAGCATATGCCGTGGTTTATTCTGACCCTGGGCTTCTTCTCCAGCGCCATTTACACCTCGATCATTACGCTCGGTTCGCAGCAGACGCGGGTCGCTTCGCCGAAGCTGGTGAACTTTATCCTCACCTGCGGCACCATCGGCACCATGCTCACTTTCGTGGTCACCGGCCCGATTGTGGCGGCCAGCGGTCCCCTGGCCGCGCTGCACACCGCTAACGGCCTCTATGCCGTGGTATTCGTAATGTGCTTTATCCTCGGCTTCGTCTCCCGTCATCGCCAGAACAACGCTCAGGCGGCGTCTCACTAAGCCTTCGGCCCCTTTGCATCCGCAAGGGGGCTGTTCCTCATAAAAGAAAGCTCCTCGCCACCGCGGTCAGTTTGGATCCAGCTTTGCGCCGGCTGGGTGGTCGCGATCACCCTTCCCTGGCGAATTGACCAGCGCACCGGCACCTGGCAGCGGACGGCCTCAAAGCCATTCTCCGCCGGGAGAATGATCAGGTTAGCCGGGTTGCCGCTGACAATGCCGTAATCCTCGAGGCCAAACGTGCGGGCGCTGTTGTCGGTGATAAGCTGCAGGCCGTCGTTGATCTGCTGGTAGCCCATCAGCTGGCAAACATGGAGCCCCATATGCAGGACCTGCAGCATATTGCCGGTCCCCAGCGGGTACCACGGGTCAAAGACGTCATCATGACCAAAGCAAACGTTGATCCCCGCCGCCAACAGCTCCTTCACCCGGGTAATGCCCCGTCGCTTCGGGTAGTCGTCAAACCGGCCCTGCAGATGAATATTCACCAGCGGATTGGCGACAAAGTTGATGCCGGAGAGCTTAAGCAAGCGGAACAGACGCGAGGTATAAGCGCCATTATAGGAGTGCATAGCGGTGGTATGGCTGGCCGTTACCCGCGGCCCTATCCCCGCTTTCAGCGCCAGCGCGGCAACGGTTTCAACAAAGCGCGACTGCTCATCGTCAATTTCATCGCAGTGAATATCCAGTGGGCGGTCATATTGCTGCGCCAGACGGAAGGCGATATGCAGCGATTCCACACCATATTCACGGGTGAACTCAAAATGCGGGATCGCCCCGACGACGTCCGCCCCCAGCTTGAGGGCCTCCTCCAGCAGCGCCTCGCCGTTGGGGTAAGAGAGGATCCCCTCCTGTGGAAAAGCGACAATCTGTAACTCGACCCATGGCGCCACCTCCTGTTTGACCTCCAGCATCGCCTTCAGCGCCGTTAACGTGGGATCGGAAACATCGACATGAGTGCGGACAAACTGCACGCCATTGGCGATCTGCCACTTCAGGGTTTTCCACGCCCGGGCTTTGACGTCCTCATGGCTGAGCAGCGCTTTCCGCTCCGCCCAGCGCTCAATCCCCTCGAACAGAGTACCGGACTGATTCCAGTTCGGCTCGCCGGCCGTCTGGGTGGTATCCAGATGGATATGCGGCTCGATAAAAGGCGGGATCGCTAGCCCGCCGCGAGCGTTCAATACCTCGTAGCTTTCATCGTGCGCCTCCCCCATCGGCGTGATCTCGCCAAAGCGGCCCTTATCAATGGCTATTTGCCACAGGCCGTCGCGGTCTGCCAGGCGTACGTTCTGAATCAACCAAAGCGGCGCTGCTGTCATATCACCCTCTCTATTCAATACGGCTTGTTTTCTGTCTAACCCCAATCGCGGCTTACCCAATTCTTGTACACAAAATCAGCAAAAAGGAAAAGTCAGCGTTTTCCATGACTTATAAAAATACTGACAAATCAAACGCATACCCATTAAGTGGTAGGTGAAGTTGTCATTGATTTGCATCAATAAGCCTGATGGCTGAATCGTTAAGGTAGGCGGTAATAGAAAAGAAATCGAGGCAAAAATGAGCAAAGTCAGAATCGCTATTATCGGTAACGGCATGGTTGGCCATCGCTTTATCGAAGAGCTTCTCGATAAGGCGCCTGCCGGACAGTTCGACATTACCGTGTTCTGTGAAGAACCGCGTATCGCCTACGACCGCGTCCACCTGTCGTCTTATTTCTCCCATCACACTGCGGAAGAACTGTCGCTGGTACGCGAAGGTTTCTATGAGAAACACGGCGTCAAGGTGCTGGTCGGCGAACGGGCGATCACCATCAACCGCCAGGAGAAAGTGATCCACTCCAGCGCCGGGCGTACCGTGTTCTACGACAAGCTGATTATGGCGACCGGCTCATACCCGTGGATCCCGCCGATTAAAGGCGCGGAAACCCAGGATTGCTTCGTCTATCGCACTATTGAAGATCTTAACGCCATCGAATCCTGCGCCCGCCGCAGCAAACGCGGCGCGGTAGTCGGCGGCGGCCTGCTCGGCCTGGAAGCGGCCGGCGCGTTGAAAAACCTCGGCGTGGAAACCCATGTTATCGAATTCGCGCCGATGCTGATGGCCGAACAGCTCGACCAGATGGGCGGCGAGCAGTTGCGGCGCAAAATCGAAAGCATGGGCGTGAAAGTTCACACCAGCAAAAACACCAAAGAGATTGTTCAGCAGGGCACCGAGGCGCGCAAAACCATGCACTTCGCCGACGGTAGCGAGCTGCAGGTCGATTTCATCGTCTTCTCAACCGGGATCCGCCCGCGCGATAAGCTGGCCACCCAGTGCGGGCTGGCGGTCGCCCAGCGCGGCGGCATCATGGTCAACGATAGCTGCCAGACCTCCGATCCGGATATCTATGCCATCGGGGAATGCGCCAGCTGGAACAACCGCGTCTACGGTCTGGTCGCCCCCGGCTATAAAATGGCCCAGGTGGCCGTCGACCATCTCCTCGGCAGTGAAAATAGCTTCACCGGCGCCGACCTCAGCGCCAAGCTGAAGCTGTTGGGTGTGGACGTGGGCGGGATCGGCGATGCCCACGGCCGCACGCCGGGCGCCCGTAGCTACGTCTATCTCGACGAAAGCAAAGAAGTTTATAAGCGCCTGATCGTCAGCGCCGACAACAAAACGCTGCTCGGCGCGGTACTGGTCGGCGACACCAGCGACTACGGCAATCTGCTGCAGCTGGTGCTCAACGCCATCGAGCTGCCGGAAAACCCGGATTCGCTGATCCTCCCGGCCCACGCCGGCAGCGGCAAGCCATCGATCGGCGTGGATAAACTGCCGGACAGCGCGCAGATCTGCTCCTGCTTTGACGTCAGCAAAGGCGACCTGATCGCCGCTATCAACAAAGGCTGCCACACCGTGGCGGCGCTGAAAGCGGAAACCAAAGCCGGGACCGGCTGCGGGGGCTGTATTCCGCTGGTCACTCAGGTGCTCAACGCCGAGCTGGCGAAACAGGGCATCGAGGTCAACAACAATCTGTGCGAACACTTCGCTTACTCCCGTCAGGAGCTGTTCCACCTGATCCGCGTGGAAGGCATTAAAACCTTCGACGAACTGCTGGAAAAACACGGTCAGGGCTACGGCTGTGAAGTCTGTAAGCCGACCGTCGGTTCCCTGCTGGCCTCCTGCTGGAATGAGTACATCCTCAAGCCGCAGCACACGCCGCTGCAGGACAGCAACGACAACTTCCTCGCCAACATTCAGAAAGATGGTACCTATTCGGTGATCCCGCGCTCAGCTGGCGGCGAAATCACGCCGGAAGGGCTGGTCGCCGTGGGCCGTATCGCGCGTGAATTCAATCTGTACACCAAAATCACCGGCTCTCAGCGCATCGGCCTGTTTGGCGCGCAGAAAGACGACCTGCCGGAGATCTGGCGGCAGCTGATTGAAGCGGGATTCGAAACTGGCCACGCCTACGCCAAAGCGCTGCGAATGGCGAAAACCTGCGTCGGCAGCACCTGGTGCCGCTACGGCGTTGGCGACAGCGTCGGCTTCGGCGTGGAACTGGAAAACCGCTACAAAGGCATCCGCACCCCGCACAAAATGAAGTTCGGCGTCTCCGGCTGCACCCGCGAATGTGCCGAGGCTCAGGGCAAAGACGTCGGGATCATCGCCACCGAGAAAGGCTGGAACCTGTACGTGTGCGGTAATGGCGGGATGAAGCCGCGTCACGCCGATCTACTGGCCGCGGACCTCGATCGCGATACGCTCATCAAATATCTCGACCGCTTTATGATGTTCTACATCCGCACCGCCGATAAGCTGACCCGCACTGCCCCGTGGCTGGACAATATGGAAGGCGGTATCGACTATCTGCGCAGCGTCATCATCGATGACAAGCTCGGTCTGAACGACCATCTGGAAGAAGAGCTGGCTCGCCTGCGCGCCGCCTTCGCCTGCGAGTGGACCGAGACCGTCAACAACCCGGCGGCGCAGACCCGCTTCAAACACTTTATCAACAGCGACCAGCGCGACCCGAACGTTCAGGTGGTGCCGGAACGTGACCAGCACCGCCCGGCCACGCCGTATGAGCGTATCCCGGTTACTCTGGTGGAGGAAAAAGCATGAGCCAGTGGGTAAATATCTGCAGCATCGACGACATCCTGCCGGCCACCGGCGTCTGCGCCCTGCTCGGTCAGCAGCAGGTGGCGATCTTCCGTCCCTACCATGACGACAGAGTATTCGCCATCAGCAACATTGATCCGTTCTTCAACGCCAGCGTACTGTCTCGCGGGATTATCGCCGAGCATGACGGCGCGCTATGGGTCGCCAGCCCGCTGAAAAAACAGCGCTTCCGCCTGAGCGACGGCCTGTGCATGGAAGATGCCAGCCACTCTATCGCCCGCTTCGACGCCCGCGTGAAAGACGGACACGTTCAGCTTAAAGCGTAAGTCCTTCTCCCTCCCCCCGGCCACGGGGGGAGATATAAGTAACAGTTCTGACCGACAGCGCATGAGTGCGGGATATGTCGCATGTTTTGTATTACCTTTGCTGCTATTCTACGACCACTCGTTTTCTACCCCTTATTTTTATGAGGTTATTCTGTGGATCACTTACCCATATTCTGCCAGTTGCGCCAGCGCGATTGTTTACTGGTTGGCGGCGGGGATGTCGCCGAACGCAAAGCCCGTCTGCTGCTGGATGCTGGCGCTAACGTCACGGTCAATGCGCTCGACTTCACGCCCCAGTTTCAGGTGTGGGCTGATTCACAGATGCTAACTCTGGTGCAGGGGGAGTTTATCCCCTCGCTGCTGGATAACTGCTGGCTGGCCATCGCCGCTACTGATGATGAGACGGTCAACCAGCAGGTTAGCGAGGCGGCCGAAGCGCGGCGTATCTTCTGTAACGTGGTGGATGCCCCGCGCCAGGCCAGCTTTATCATGCCGTCGATAATCGATCGCTCGCCGCTGATGGTCGCCGTCTCCTCGGGCGGGACATCACCGGTTCTGGCGCGCCTGCTGCGCGAGAAACTGGAGTCAATTCTGCCCCTGCATCTCGGCCAGCTGGCCCGCTATGCCGGCCATCTGCGCGCGCGGGTTAAGCAGCAGTTTGCCACCGTAGGCGAGCGTCGCCGCTTCTGGGAGAAGCTGTTTGTTAACGACCGTCTGGCGCAGTCGCTGGCTAATGACGATCGGCAGGCAGTCGCGGATACCACTGAGCAGTTGCTGACGGAGCCGTTGGAGCATCGCGGCGAGGTGGTGCTGGTTGGCGCCGGCCCCGGTGACGCCGGGCTGCTCACGCTCAAAGGCCTGCAGCAGATCCAGCAGGCTGACGTGGTGGTCTATGATCGGCTGGTCTCCGATGACATCATGAATCTGGTGCGCCGCGATGCCGATCGGGTGTTCGTCGGCAAGCGCTCAGGCTACCACTGCGTCCCGCAGGAGGAGATCAACCAGATCCTGCTGCGCGAAGCGCAAAAAGGAAGACGCGTGGTCCGGCTGAAAGGCGGCGATCCCTTTATCTTTGGCCGCGGAGGGGAAGAGCTGGAGACGCTTTGCGAGGCGGGCATCCCCTTCTCCGTTGTGCCTGGCATTACCGCCGCCTCCGGCTGCTCCGCTTATTCGGGGATCCCCTTGACCCACCGCGATTTCGCGCAGGGCGTCCGCCTGGTCACTGGCCACCTGAAAACCGGCGGCGAGCTGGACTGGGCGAACCTGGCGGTGGAGAAGCAAACCCTGGTGTTCTACATGGGTCTGAACCAGGCGCCGGCGATCCGCGAGAAGCTTATCGCTCACGGCATGGCTGAAGATATGCCCGCCGCCATCGTCGAGAACGGCACCGCTGTGACGCAAAAAGTGGTCAGCGGCACCTTAGGACAACTGGATATTCTGGCGCAGCAGATGGCCAGCCCGGCGCTGATCATCGTCGGCCGCGTGGTCGGTCTGCGGGATAAACTGAACTGGTTTTCGAACCATTAACCTTGCCTCCCATAAAGCGACAGGCATAAAAAAGGGCGGGATATCATCCCGCCCTTTTAGCTGTTGCGTCGCTTACGGCTTGGCGACAAAGCCAATCGCTTCGTATACCGCTTTCAGGGTTTGAGAAGCCCGCGCGCTGGCCTTTTCCGCACCGTCTTTCATCACCTGATTGAGAAACGCTTCGTCGTTACGGAAACGGTGATAGCGCTCCTGCAGGTCAATCAGCATGCCCGATACCGCTTCGGCGACTTCGCCTTTCAGGTGGCCATACATTTTGCCTTCAAAATGCTGTTCCAGCTCAGGAATAGTTTTCCCGGTAACCGCGGAGAGGATATCCAGCAGGTTGGAGACGCCCGCTTTCTCTTTCAGATCGTAACGCACTACCGGCGGCTCGTCGGAGTCGGTGACCGCACGTTTAATCTTCTTGACCACCGATTTCGGATCTTCCAGCAGGCCGATGACGTTGTTGCGGTTGTCGTCGGACTTGGACATCTTTTTCGTCGGCTCCAGCAGCGACATCACGCGCGCGCCGGATTTAGGGATAAACGGCTCAGGCACTTTAAAAATATCGCCGTAGATGGCGTTAAAACGCTGGGCGATATCGCGGCTTAGCTCAAGGTGCTGTTTCTGATCTTCGCCCACCGGAACCTGGTTGGTCTGGTACAGCAGAATGTCAGCGGCCATCAGTACCGGATAATCAAACAGACCGGCGTTGATGTTCTCCGCGTAGCGCGCTGACTTGTCTTTAAACTGAGTCATGCGGCTCAGTTCGCCGAAATAGGTGTAGCAGTTCAGCGCCCAGCCTAGCTGGGCATGTTCCGGCACGTGCGACTGCACGAAGATAGTGCTTTTCTGCGGGTCGATGCCGCAGGCCAGATACAGCGCCAGGGTGTCCAGCGTCGCCTTGCGCAGCTGCTGCGGATCCTGGCGCACGGTGATGGCGTGCTGGTCCACGATGCAATAGATGCAGTGGTAATCGTCCTGCATGTTTACCCACTGACGCAGCGCACCCATATAGTTGCCAATGGTCAGTTCACCTGAGGGCTGTGCGCCACTAAAAACGATGGGCTTAGTCATGTTTCAATTCCTGAGTTTCACTGTGCGGTAACCCGAGAGCGGGTAAGAGTTCGTTAAACTGGTCGAAGAGATAGTCCGGCTCGCTCAGCGCAAGCGGTTCACCATAGTTATAACCGTAGGTCAGACCAACAGAGCAGCAGCCTGCCGCTTTGGCCGCCTGAATATCATTGCGCGAATCGCCGACAAACAGCAGCTCGGCTGGAGCCAGAGAGAGCTTTTCCGCCACCAGCAGCAGCGGTTCCGGATGCGGCTTTTTATTCTGCACGTCATCGCCGCCAATCACCACGGTAAAATATTTCGCAATATCGAGCGCGTCCAACAGCGGGGCGACAAACGGCGTCGGCTTATTGGTAACCAGCGCCAGCGGCAGGCCTTTGGCATGCAGCGCGCCGAGCGTATCGGCCACCGCCGGGAACAGGAAACTGCCCTCTTCCGCCGCTTCGGCGTAATAGCGGTCAAACAGTTTACGCAAAATGCGCAGCTGCTCGTCTTGCGGAATATCATGATCGTCGACGGAAGGCTTGCCCATCGCCGCACGTAACGTTGCTCGCTCCTGACGAGCCCAGGTCAGCGCCCGCTCCATCAGGACATCGGCGCCGTTGCCGATCCAGGTGATAACGCGTTCTTCTCCCGCCACCGGCAGCTCCAGGGCGTACAGAGCGTTATCAACCGCCGAGGTTAGACCCGGCGCGCTGTCCACCAGCGTGCCGTCGAGATCAAATGCGATGCCGCGGATCGCCTGTAATTTATCCATGACTCACCTTCGCTAATTCACTACGCATTTGATCAATGACTTGCTTGTAGTCCGGCTGACCGAAGATCGCCGAACCGGCAACAAACATATCCGCACCCGCCGCGGCGATTTCGCCGATATTGCTGGCTTTCACGCCGCCATCCACTTCCAGGCGGATGTCGTAGCCGGACGCATCGATGCGCTGGCGCACTTCACGCAGTTTATCCAGCGTCTGGGGAATAAAGGACTGGCCGCCAAAGCCCGGGTTAACCGACATCAGCAGGATCACGTCCAGCTTATCCATCACGTAATCGAGGTAGCTCAGCGGCGTCGCCGGGTTAAACACCAGGCCCGCTTTACAGCCGTGCTCTTTGATAAGCTGCAGGCTGCGATCGACGTGTTCGGAGGCTTCCGGATGGAAGGTGATAATGCTGGCGCCGGCTTCGGCAAAATCAGGAATGATGCGGTCGACCGGCTTCACCATCAGGTGAACGTCGATTGGCGCGGTAATACCGTAATTACGCAGTGACTTCAGCACCATCGGGCCAATCGTCAGGTTTGGCACGTAGTGGTTGTCCATAACGTCGAAGTGCACGACATCCGCACCCGCCGCCAGCGCCTTCGCGGTATCCTCACCCAGACGGGCAAAATCAGCCGACAGAATCGAAGGGGCAATCAAATACTGCTTCATCCGCATCTCCTTGAAATTTATTTGGTCTTAGGCGGACGGTAGAGCGCTAATAGCTCGTCCACCTTTTTACGCGTACCACCGTTGCTGCTGATGCTGCGCCGCACCTTCACAATATGCGTTTCTGCCGCGTTTTTATACCATTCCTGCGTCAGCGGCGTGCGGTGGTTGGAAATCAGCACCGGGATGCGCTTTTTCATCAGCGATTCCGCCTTTTGCGCCAGCAGTACCTGTTGTTCCAGGTTGAAACTGTTGGTGTGGTAGGCGGTAAAGTTCGCCGTCGCCGTTAGCGGCGCATAGGGCGGATCGCAATACACCACTGTGCGGCTATCCGCACGTTGCATGCACTCTTCGTAAGATTCGCAGTAAAACTCGGCGTTTTGCGCCTTCTCGGCGAAATGATAGAGCTCAGCTTCGGGGAAATAGGGCTTTTTATAACGGCCAAACGGCACATTGAACTCGCCGCGCAGATTGTAGCGGCACAGGCCGTTGTAGCCGTGACGGTTCAAATACAGGAACAGCACCGCGCGACGCAGCGGATCCTGGCTTTGGTTAAATTCATCACGATACAGGTAGTAGCGCTCAGCGACGTTATTTTCCGGGGTAAACATCTCACGGGCGGCGGCGACGTATTCGTCGGTGCGCAGTTTGACGATGTTGTACAGGCCGATTAAGTCACTGTTGATATCCGCGAGGATATAACGAGAAAAGTCGGTATTAAGAAATACCGACCCGGCGCCCACAAAGGGCTCGATCAAGCACTCGCCTTCCGGCAAATGCTTTTTAATATCGTCAAGCAGGGGGAACTTTCCCCCTGCCCACTTCAGAAAAGCGCGATTCTTTTTCATGCTGCCTAACTAATTACACGTTCTCCGGCTGTGGAGAAAGCTCCGACAGCATCCTGCGCTTAAGACTACCCCACGGCATTATTTCAGGTCAGCCTGAACCTGATGCAGCGGTTTTGCCCATGGATTTTTCGCCTGCACGTCCGCCGGCAGCGAGGTGACAGCACGTTTCGCTTCATCTTTCGATGCATAGATACCGCTCACCAGCACGTACCATGGTTGGCCGTTACGCGACGTTTCATAGACAACATATTTATCCAGCTTCTCTTTCTTCGCCCAGTTGTTGAGGTTGTCGTAGTTAGAGGAGCTGCTGAGCTGCAGAGTATAGTGACCCGACGGCGCAGTTTTCATTGAGCTGACGTCACCTGCCGTCTTCCCGGTCTTCGCTGCCGCAGCTGCCGTTGCCGCTGGCGCTGCGGTCGTCGTGGTCGGTTTGCTCTGAGCGGTGGCCACCGGTTTGCTTTCGCTGACGGACGTTTTCGCCGGAGCGGTGGTCGCCGTGCTTTCAACATGCTTCGGCTGGACCGGCTTCGATTCTACCGGCGTTTTCGCCACGGCCTGTGGCTTCGACTGCGGCTTCGCTTCGATAACGGTATGCTTACGTTCAGCCGGACGCGGGGTCGCTGCTGTCTGACGCTCGGTCGCCTGGCGCGGCGCCGCGGTGCCATTGGCGCCATTCCGGATTGGCGCGACGGTAGCCGGTTCAGTCGGCAGCGTCGAGTTAGCCACAGCGCCGTCCAGTTGGCCCTGCTGCTGGGTCAACGCATTGTTCAGATCGCCCTGAACTTCGATACGCTGCTGGCCCTGCGGCGCAACCGCTGCCTGGCCCTGCGTCGGGTTCGCGGCAATAGGCGGTACCGTTACGTCCTGCTGTGAGGTGCTGTTAGCGGCGGCAGTCTGGTCCTGGCCGGCAGCAGGCATGCTGGCGGACTGGTCGTCAGACAGATTAATGCTCTTCTCGCCGGAAGCGGTCTGCTGGCTGGAAGATGATGGCGATTTCAGTGCGGAACCGATACCCACGATCAACAGCAGCAGCACCAGAATCCCCACACCCATCATGATGTACTGGCGGGAGGCCGGTTTGGCCGGCGCTTTTTTACGCTTGCGCGGACGACGCTCTACAGGCTGCTCTTCGAGCATCTCCTCGTCTTGCGCATCCAGTTCTTCTTCGAACTCTTCCTCTTCACGCTCGCGACGGGCCTTACCAGCGCGCGTCGGACGGCCGTCATCGGCATCAAGATCAACATCGTCAAAATTGATCTGCGGATCGGCATCACGCTCGGAAGACTGACGGGAACGACCAGCACGACGATCGTTGCGATCGGCTTTCATATCGTCTTCTGGTTTGAAATCATCCATTTAACACCCCACTAAAAGGCTTATGCTCACGATTATTGCACATCACCCGAAATGATAACGCCGCGCGGACGCGGCCAGACCTTCTTATTGTTGCGCCTGCTGAGTATCAGCAATCGCGCCAAGAACCACATCGTGCGGCACTCCGCCGCGCAGCTCGCTGCTTCCTATTGCGAGCGGGAGCACCAGCCGCATTTCGCCAGCCAGTACCTTTTTATCGCGCATCATATGGGGCAAATACGCCTGCGCACTCATTTCCTGCGGGCCGCGTACCGGTAAGCCTGCACGCTTGAGCAGCTCGATAATGCGCTGAGTATCCTGCGCGCGGAACTGCCCCAGCCGTTCGGACGTGCGTGCCGCCATCACCATACCTGCCGCCACCGCTTCGCCATGCAGCCAGTTACCGTAGCCCATTTCCGCTTCGATAGCATGGCCGAAGGTATGTCCAAGATTGAGTAAAGCACGTAACCCGGTTTCACGCTCGTCGGCTGCCACAACCTCCGCTTTCAGTTCACAGCAGCGGCGAATGCAGTACGCCATGGCGGTATCGTCCAGCGCCAGCAGCGCATCAATGTTGTTTTCCAGCCAGCTGAAGAATTCACCATCCAGGATCACCCCGTACTTGATGACCTCAGCCAGTCCGGAAGCGAGCTCGCGCTTCGGCAGAGTTTTCAGACAGTTAAGATCAACTACCACGGAAACCGGCTGCCAGAAGGCGCCAATCATGTTTTTGCCGAGAGGGTGGTTCACTGCGGTTTTGCCGCCGACCGACGAGTCGACCTGCGACAACAGGGTGGTAGGGACCTGGATGAAACGCACGCCGCGCTGATAGCTTGCCGCGGCGAAACCGGTTAAATCACCGATCACCCCCCCGCCAAGCGCCACCAGAGTGGTGTCGCGGCCATGTGGTTTTTGCAACAGCGCAGTAAACACGGTATCCATCACCGCCAGGCTTTTGTATTGCTCGCCGTCTGGCAGAATGACGCTGTCAACGTTGACCCCTGACTGCTCCAGCGCAGAGCGGACGGTATCCAGATAAAGCGGCGCCAGCGTTTCGTTGGTGACCAGCATAGCCTGGTCGCCCGACTTGAGTGGCAGGAAGGAAGCTGGATCGTTAAACAAACCAGCCGCGATGGTAATCGGGTAACTACGTTCCCCGAGGGTAACAGTAAGCCTCTCCATAACGCGACATCCACCTCAATGACTATTACTCTGACGCACTTTTATTAAGCCAGAATCAGTTGCTTTCCAGCATATGAATAATCTGGTTCGCGACGACTTTCGCACTCTGATCGTCTGTGCGGATAGTCACATCGGCGATCTCTTCATACAGCGGGTTACGCTCGTCAGCCAGCGCTTCCAGCACTTCACGAGGCGGCGCATCGACTTGTAGCAAAGGACGCTTTTTATCGCGCTGCGTACGGGCCAACTGCTTCTCGATCGTAGTTTCCAGGTAGACCACCACGCCGCGGGCGGAGAGACGGTTACGCGTTTCACGGGATTTTACAGAGCCGCCGCCAGTCGCCAGCACAATCCCCTGTTTTTCCGTCAACTCATTGATAATTTTCTCTTCACGGTCACGGAAGCCTTCTTCGCCTTCAACATCGAAGACCCAGCCCACATCAGCGCCAGTGCGTTTCTCAATCTCTTGATCAGAATCGTAAAATTCCATGTTGAGCTGTTGGGCTAACTGGCGCCCAATAGTGCTTTTGCCGGCACCCATAGGCCCAACCAGAAAGATATTGCGTTTCTCTGCCATTTTTTCGGTACTACTAAGACTATTCGTTAATGATAAACCCGCTTCGCAGACACCCAGCGCCGCAGGGCATGAACTGAAACCTCATATGCAATAGAGCGAGAGTCAGACTAAAAATTATCTCAATACTCCGGCTGGTTTGGCAACTGAATAAAATCGCCGGACAATAAAGGGAGGATTGATGTCGTACCCGACTCTCAAATCGGTACCCCTTGTATGCTAAATCCGTCCTCACGTCAAACACCTGAAACGTGTTTAGCATGAAAAACCTGCTTAACGTACTGCCAGAATCCGTGGCGTAATAAAGACAACCAGTTCGCGACGTTCATTATCTTTCCCGTCACGACGAAACAGACGTCCCAGTACCGGGATATCGCCAAGCAGCGGGACGCTGTCGCGGGCGGTTTTGTTTTTCTGCGAAAAGATGCCGCCCAACGCTAAAGTCTCGCCGCTGCGAACTTCCACCAGGGTCTCTATCTCCTGCTTATCGATGGCCAGCGCTTCGCCGTTTTCCTGCTTCAGCACCTGGCCTGGCGTATTCTCGCTTATTCGCAGCTTAAGCCGCACTCTTCCCTGCTGCAGCACCGTCGGCGTGACCTCCATGCCCAGCACCGCCTCTTTGAACTCCACCGAAGTGGCGCCGCTTTCGCCACTGGAAACCTGATAGGGGATCTCGCTTCCCTGCTTGATGCTGGCAGGCTGCATGTGGGAGGCCAATAAACGCGGGCTGGCAATAACTTCGACCTGCTGCTTGCGCTCCAGCGCGGATAGCTCCAGCTCAAGCAAGCGACCATTGATCTTGCCGATGTTAAACCCTGCGCGGGTGCTGGCATCGTTTACCGATACATCGCTGCTTAGGGTGGTGATTTGCCCGGAGCCTGGCGGGCTTCCGGCTTCCGCAAGCCGCCACTTCACCCCCAGCTCACGAAGGCTGGTTTCGCTCATCGACACGATATGGGCGGCCAGCTCCACCTGGCCGACCGGCAGATCCATCTCCTGCGCCCAGGCCTTCAACGCCGGCAGGTGCCGGGCATCATCGCGGATCAGCAGCCGATTAGTCCGTTTGTCCGCCATCAGGTGTCCCCTGGCGCTGAGCAGCTTTCCGCCGCTTTTAGCCAGCTCCTCAGCATCGGCAAAGTGCAGGGTCACGCTCTCCGCCTGCAGGGGCAGGTTCTGCAGGCGTTTCTCCTGTTCGGCTTCACGCTGCGCCTGATTTGCCTTTTGCCAGGCCTGAGTGTGCGCGTAGATGACCGTCCCCTGCTGTTGCAAAGAGAGACCCGCGCTATCCGCTACCGCCCGCAGCGCCTGGCTCCAGGGAACCTTCTGCAGACGCAGGGAGAGCGTGCCGCTGACGTCCGGCGCGACGACGAGGTTCTTATGGTTCATTTCGGCCAGAGCTTGCAGCACCTGGGCCACTGGCGCATCGTCAATCACCAGCGAAACCGGTTTATCATTGCGGGCGGCGGGGGCCACCGCCAGCGGCAGCAGCAGAAGCAGCAGGCTTATCCATCGCATCATGTTGTTTCCCTTCACGTTGCCAGCGCCACGCTGGCGGTTCACATCCCGAAGACGTGACGATGTCCAGCTCACCGGCCGTCAGCCGGCTCACCCGCCAGCCCGTGGGCAATTGCTCATCCATGCGTACCCGTCGCCACTTTCCGTTCCCATCCTGCAGAAACCCCGTCCAGCCAGCATCATCCCCAACCGCCCCGCCATAGCGCCATTGCGAAAGCTGCGCCGTGCGGCAGGGATCCTCAACCGGCTGGAAAGGGTCACGCTCGGCCGCCAGCAGCGACAGCGGTAGCCACAGGAAGATCCAGCGTTTACCGCTCATCTTCCGCCTCCAGCAGCAGTCGCAGGCGGAGCGTCTGCGCCTCACGGCCCAGCGAAAACGAACGCGGATTCATCCCGCAGCGCGCCAGCCAGGAAAAAAGCGCGGGTACCGTTGACCAGGACAGGGTCAGCTCCATCTCGCCGCCGCTTCCCTGCGGACGCCAGGCGATAAGCTTCGCTCCGGAGAGCGGAATGGCTATGGGCGAAAATGACTGCGTGTCGATGCGCGCCCCGGGATTTTCCTCGCCGGGGATGCGCAGCGCCATGATCCGCCGCCACTGCGTTTGCAACGCCGCATCACGGGTTACCGCCGCCTGCGGCGGGCGCAGATCGCGCCAGAGCGCCACGCCGCCTCCCGACAGCCCCATTGCGATCAGGATCGGCAGCCCCGTCCAGGCGCCCCGAAGGTTAATCCGCATCAGCGCGCGCTCCCGTCAGGGTAAAACTGAACTGCCAACGCCCCTCGGCGTCGCGCTGGGTCCCGCCGGCTTTTGCCGGCGCGAATCCCGCGACGCGAGTCAGCGCAGCCTCCACGCTGGTTAGCGCCTGCAGGTTAAGGGCCAGGCCGTCCAGCGTGAGGAGTACGCCCTGGTACTCCAGCCGCGTCAGCCACGCCTGCGCGGGCAGATCTGCCGCCAGCGCCTGCAGCCTGGGTTGCCAGGCGGCGATCGCCGATCTGCGCTGGTACTGCTGGCGCTGCCGTTGATGCTGCTGCCACGCCTCACGCATCGCCTGCTCGCGCTGCTTAAGCGAAGCGAGCAGCTGCGCGTCGGCCGTCGTGTGAAGCGTCGCCAGGAAGTCGCGCTGCAGACGCGCCGTTCGGCTCACCAGCAGGCCCATCCCGCCCAGCAGCACAATGCCGATGGTTAACAACAGGACGTAGCGCAGGCGCTGGCGGCGACGCAGGTCGCGCCAGGGAAGAAGATTAACGACATGCGTCATGCCGCCCGCCTCCCAGCGCCAGCCCAAGGGCAATGGCGTAACGATCGCCATCGGCTGGCAGCGGGGGCTGCCGACGGTGAATCACTTGCCAGACATCAAAGCGACTGGCCTCATCGCCCGCGTCAATACACAGGCGCAGCGGAACCTGAAGCTGCCCCGCCAGCTGGCTTAAGGACCCGACATCAGCGCAGGCGTCACTGCCCCAGGCCTCACGGGTCGCCCACAGCCAGCGCTTTTCATCCCGCCACGCCAGGCCCTGGTCTGCCGCAGTCATCCAGGGGAAAAAGGCGCCGAGCGCACTGGCATCCGGTACGATGGCCGCCACCCGCAGCCGCAGCCGCCCTGCCAGCTCCCGCAGAACATTGATATCCAGCCGCTGCGCCGCCGTAACCTGCCAGCCGTCATCCCGCGAGGTGGGGGCATAATCAATACATAGCGCGGAGGCAGGCATTGCCAGCTGCTGGCTCATGGCGCTGGCTACCCACGTCGCCTGTTCCCGCTCCCGCAGGGCGAACTGGGGATACGGAAGACGCTTTTGCAGTGTGCGCACCGCGGGAAAGGCGATACTAACCTGATGCTGCGCCGGTAGCTCCCGCCGCCAGGCGGCCAGCCGCGAACCGAGTGCGCTGACGTCCGCCACCATTCCCTGACGCACCAGCCCCGGCGGCAATGGGATACGCCACCAGCGGCGCAGCGCCCAGTGTGAACGTTCATGCAATAGCGCGACAATGGCAATGCTATCCTGTTGGATATGCATTCCAAGCCGCCAGTTTCTGAAAGCCATGCTTACGATCTCCTTATCCGGCAAAACTGCCCGGCTATATCAATGCACCTGGCTTGCCTTTATACTACCGCGCGTTTGTTTATAAACTGCCCAAATAAAACTAAATGGGAAAACACCGGTGAAGTTCGTAAAGTATCTATTGATCCTTGCAGTCTGTTGCGTACTGCTGG
>OFCV01000109.1_pt1 | contig 31624 bp, 32 predicted proteins | sample 1520931 | NCBI WGS metagenome assembly OFCV01 (sample SAMEA2699033, study PRJEB24076) | metagenome | biome: Human gut stool | place: Spain | collected 2012-10-21
AATCTTACGATTTCTTGTAAAATCCGTAGGTTTTTTTGTGTACTGCCAGGAAGATGCAGATAATTCGTTTACTTTATTTAGTAATGTTTTCTTTACTGATTCTAAAGCAGCAGTATAATGGAGATGTATATCTGGAAACAGTCAGATGTTATTTTGATATACCGCAAGAAAATCTTGAAAAGTGCCGATATACATATCAAGGGAACGAAATATATGCTTTCTTGATGTCGGATAAGTATATCATGGCATTGTATACGCATTGTTTGGTGGCAAGAAAAGAAGTTGCCATATAGGGGATGCAGGTTGAAGGCTTTACGGAAAAAGAGTATGGAATGGTAAGGCTGGAGAAGGTGGGGGATGTTTTGTTTCAGGCATTATTATTAGATAGTGTAAAAGGTGATATTAGTAATAATATGTATGCTGAACTGATAACAATTTTACTATGTTAAAGAAAGAAGGCTATATATGGAAGAATTTGATTTGGACAATATTACACCAGAAATGGTTTTAGAAAATATGAAAAAGAATGGGGAGATTGATGAGGAATCATATACAGAAGTTAAATTCCAGTTTGAGGATATAGAAGATGTAGGTGTGTTGAATGATTACCAGATATTTGAAAAGGCTTATAAAAATAATAGAATTCACAAATGTGTGGAGATGGTATTAAAAATAGCATTAGAAAATTCTAACAATTTAAAAAAATGTATGCTTAGATCTAATTGCTTAAAGAACCCGATGGGTATGAAGTATACCGAAACAGATTATAAAAAGACAATGCAGATTATGATAAATGCATTTAAAAAGGCTGAAGAAATGAAATTCGAAAATCAAATCGTGAGTCAGATTGGAGAGATGCTTTTATATACGCATGGTTTTTATCATAACAGCCAAACAAATACGCAAAAATTGGAAATGAACACATTTTCTCAATATTCTTTGTCAAAGCAATTGAGAATGATTTGTATATTTATACAGGATCAGAGTAGATTGATGAAAGAGGAGTTTTATAAAAGTAGGAAGAAATCATTTCGTACAGGAATGGAGATGAACATTGCTAATAGACCAGTGGATCACTTTCCTCAAGAGAAGATTTCGTTTTCGGATAATTATGAGGGGATGTTGGAATATTTCAATACAATAATTCATTTTGTGTACTATTCAAAGAAAAAGGATTTAAAGAAAAATGACATTGGTGAGCATGGGGATATTCATCCATTTGGCATACCTGAATTTGAGCAACTAACATATATCGCTCAACAAAGAAGGATGTATGAGCTATTAGAAGAAAAGTTTAGATATGGGGAATGGGGAGTAGAATTAGTACATAATCAAAATAATCAAAATGTATATTTATTTAAACCAGAAAGAAAAGATAAATTCAAAAGCCATATTACAGCTTCCATTAGGAGAGAATACCAGTATAAGTCAAATATTACTCGGTATGCAAATTTTCAAAAAGTTGAAAGGGCAATGGTTGCAGTAGAAAAACTTGCCCTACAAATTGAAATAGATAACATAGAGAAATTTAAAGTGGACAGAAGGCTATATAAGGAAGCAACAGAAGTTGTTTCTAGTCTGATTACTGTTTATAGGGATTTGACAAAGAAATATTATTTTCAGTGTAAGTTTGATGATATTACAGTAGATGATTTGATAAATATGTATGAGTTTTTATATACATATAGTCAGATTTACATGGAATCTGCTTCAAAGCATTTTAATCAAGATGATTATACTACATATAAGTATATAGTTCCGGTAGTCAGTTTAGAGTATTTACTTAATGAGTTTGTTCTTTTATATGGGTATGAAAGGAACTTAGCAAAGAAATTATTGGATAATTTTGTATATCATGAACATTTGAAAAAAGAGGAGGGAGACATTTTTTCTAGACCCTTATTAAAAGTTAATAAAAGTCAGGTATTGCTATGTGAATCATTGATAGAACAAATCAATATTGAAAGAAATGTTGAACAATGGTTGAAGAAATATGATGTTGATTTAACTCCAGTAGGCTATCAGTTTGAGGATAAATTAAGAAAAAAATTAGGTTCAATAAATGGAATTGAAGTAAATACTAATAAATTTACGTTTAATGCATATGATGGCAAAGATGTTGAATTTGATTTTATAGGAACATTTGATGATTACCTATTATTATTTGAATTTAAGTCAGTTTTGATTCCTTATGATGAATCGGAAGTATTAAAGAGAGAGGGTGTCATAAAAGAAGGAGTTGAACAAATAAAAAGGAGGTGTGAAATTGTTAAATATGATTGGGATAAAATCAGAGAAAATGTGAATATTTCGTTGCCTGAAAAAACTTATCCAGAAGATAGAATTATAAAATTGGTGTGCACAAATGTATATGATTTTACTACATTAGTTATAGATGGAATAATGATTACAGATGAATCAACATTATTAAAGTATTTTACAGATCCATTTATTGCTATATATTCAAAAGAGAGTAGAATGACGGAAGTATTAAGTGCTGAATTTCTATGGAAGGATGGAAAACCTTCCGTTTCGGAGTTTGTAGCATATTTGAAAAAACCCGTAACAATAGGACAAATAACTGAATGTCTGGAAGATGAAATAAAAACTATTCCAGCTTTTGAAGATGACTATTTGATAGCATTTGAGGATGTTTGCTTGTCTAAAGATCCGTTTAGAGAAACAATAAATCAAAAAAGACAAATTATAAAAGGAAAAAAGATATACCCAAATGATCCATGTCCATGTGGTAGTGGGAAAAAGTACAAAAAATGTTGTGGAAAATAATATAATACAACAGCGCCAGGGCAGTTATAAGTCGAGAGATTTGTAGCTGCCCTTTTTTATTGCTTTTGGACACGATGTCCAGAAGCAGAAAGGAGAGTTATGAGGTATTTATTACATCGGCTGTATGTTCCACCTTAGCGGAGCATACGCACAGGAAGATGCAGATCGGAGGTACTTATACAAGAGGAAGTAACGCAGAAAACAATCGCTCTTGTAATTAAGACCGCTAAACTGGATGCCAACGTCTTGAAGGTTGCAATGCGGATGTATCTGAACCATCGCAGGCAGAAAGCGCAGAAAACGCATGGTAAAACTTCTGTGAAAAAGCTGGTTGGCGAAGGTGTGGGAGTTTCGTCTATCGAAGTGACGGACGGCAATATCAAATCCTTTGAGCGGGTAGCTCGTAAATATAATGTTGATTTCGCCGTCAAGAAAGACAAGACAACGGACCCGCCCAAATATGTGGTATTTTTCAAGGGCAGGGATGCCGATGCGGTAGCACAGGCATTCAAGGAATTTGTTTATGGTAATGAGAAACGAAAGAGTAGAACTTCCGTAAGGGAGAAACTGAAACACTTCAGGGATGCAGTATCACAGAATAAGAACAGAGAACGGAGCCGGGAAAAGAATAAGGACAGGAGGCAGAGCCTTTGAGTAACATCATTGAAGGCATAACCAAAGACCTGAAAGCTATCCCGAAAAATCTGAAAGCAAAAGCAGGCGGTATGGATACCAAGAAGCTGGTGCTTTTGAATCTGCCCTATATCTTTGTTGGATATTTCTGTGATAAGGTTGCATGGCTGTGGAGAGTATCAGAAGGTACAAATGCTTCTGATAAGATGATGGCAGTCATGAACCGTTTTGATAAGCTGTTTGCCAACCCTTTGCCCAGCTTCCACCCAAGAGATTTATTGATTGGTGTGGCAGGTGGCATAGCACTCCGTCTTGTAGTGTATTACAAAGCTAAGAATGCCAAGAAGTTCCGACAGGGTGTAGAATACGGTTCCGCAAGGTGGAGTGCATAATCTTAACTGTAAACAACGACTTTATGGACGCAGGAGGATATGCACATGAGCAATTACAATAAAATCACAGCCCTTTACTCCCGCCTTTCCGTAGGCGACGAAGACAGGGACGGCGGCGAGAGCAACAGCATACAGAACCAAAAAATCTTTTTAGAGAACTACGCCAAAGGACAGCACCTAACCAATATCCGCCACTACATTGACGACGACGAAAGCGGCAGGTTCTTTGACCGTTCCGCTTATTCCCGCATGATTGAAGATGTGGAAAGCGGCAAAATCGGTGTCTGCATTATGAAAGACCTTACCCGCTGGGGGCGCGACTATCTCCAAGTTGGCAACGCTATGGAGATTTTCAGACGGAACAATGTACGCTTTATCGCAGTCAACAACGGTATAGACAGCGAAAACCCCGACACATTAGAGTTTGCCCCCTTTATCAATATCATGTCGGAGTGGTACGCAAAGGACATCAGCAAGAAAGTGAAAACGGGCATTAAGACCAAAGGCATGAGTGGAAAGCCGATTGCCACCGAAGCCCCTTACGGCTATATCAAAGCCCCGGACAACAAGGATTTTTGGATAATCGACGAGGAAGCCGCCGAGGTTGTACGCCTTATTTTCCGTCTGTTTTTGGACGGGAAAAACCGAAACCAAATCGCCGTATATCTGACACAGGAGCAAATCCCAACCCCCACTTTCTACATGAAAGACCGCGGGCGGGGAACTTGTAAAAATAAGACGCTCAACGAGGATAACCGTTACAAGTGGAACAAAGCCACGCTGACCCATATCCTCACGCGGCAGGAGTATTGCGGCGATGTAGTCAACTTCAAGACCACAAAGCATTTCCGGGATAAGCGAAACCACTATGTAGACAGAAGCCAGTGGCACATCACAGAAAATGTGCATGAGCCGATTATTGACCGCACCGACTTTGAAAATGTGCAGCGGATTTTGGAAAACGCACCTGTCAAACGCCCCAACGGGGACGGAGAAATCCACCCTCTGTCCGGCTTGCTTTTCTGTAAAGACTGCGGTGCAAAAATGCACATTCGCATAGATTACCGAAACGGCGGCAAGCGCCATGTTGCCTATTGCAGCGAGTACCACAAGGGAAAAGCCAAAAATCCCAAGTGCAGCTCCCCGCACATCATGGACGCGGATCTGCTTATGCAGACCGTCGCAGATGTGCTGAAAAAAATCGCGGAATACTCTATCAGCAACCGGGCAGAGTTTGAAGCCTTAGTGAAAAAGAGCCTTGCCATGCAGCAGACCGACAAGACAAAGAAACAGCAGAAGCGTATCCCGCAAATCACGACGCGCCTTGAACAGATTGACAAGGTGCTGAATAAACTTTATGAGGACAACGCGCTGGGTACTATCCCACAAGACCGCTATGAGCAGATGTCGCAGAAGTATTCCGAAGAATACTACTCACTGAAAGCCGAGCTTGAACAGCTTAGGGAACAGCTATCCGCTTTTGAGAACGCGGGAGGACGGGCGCAGAAGTTTGTAAAGCTGATAGACCGTTACGCTGACTTTACCGACCTTACCCCGACTATCCTCAACGAGTTTATCAGCCGGATTGAAGTGCATGAGCGTGACAAGAAAAGGGCGAAACAGGCTATTCAGCATATCGGGATATATTTTAACCATATCGGCAGATTTGAAAATGAACTGACACAGCTTGCAGAGCCGACAGAGCAGGAAATCCGGCAAATGCGTGAGGAAATCGAAGAAGCAAGAAAGGAAAAGAGCCGCGCCTACCACCGCAACTATTCAAGAGAATACCGGGCGAGAAATCTTGAAAAGAGGCGGGAGTACGACCGTATCAAAGCGCGGGAATATCGGGCGAAGAAAAAGGCGCAGGCTGCCGCCGCACTGTCCGCACCATAAAACAGAATAGCAACATCATAGAGGGATTTTCCGAACTACGGGAAGTCCCTTTTTTACGCCCGGAGAAAGGAGTAACCTATTGACAGAAAAGAAAGGAACACCCACCCCGCCGACCAAACCGGACGGAGTTATCACGACACAGAGAAACGGGCAGACCATTGTTGCGGAGCTGTTTTTTAACCACAACGCCACAGAAACATTCTCCGACAAGCTGCTGAAAACGATACTTGCCGACAGTCTGCGTTTTTCTGCGTCTGACGGTCAAGAGCCGGAAAAAACAGAAATCTTGCGATAACAGCCGCCCCGACGATACATTCCCCGTTTGGGCGGTTTTTATCGTCAAAAACGCAGTTTTCCCCAAGTCAAGAGCCGAGGAAAACACCCGAAAAACACCCCTATTGCGTAACAGGGACGCAGAAAGGAGCTTGCATGAGAACAGGGCTTACCAAACAGGAAAAGACCACCGATATATGGTTTGACGAGAAAGACCCCCTTATCCATATCCGCACCCACAACACCAACCTCAAAAAGCGGCTTGCCGCTTATGCCGAGCAGTACCCCGACGAGTGCTACCAGACCGACACAGACCACGAAACAGGCTGCATGGAGTTTGATATTGCAAAGGGGCGTTTCTCTTTCCGTCTGACCGCCCCATACAATGAGCAACGCCGGAGAGCCGCCAGCGAAGCGGCGAAAGCTAACGCAAGCAATCTCACGCGAAGTGTGGTATAATTTTTTGAAAAAGTTTGAGATTTGATGTAGTATTCGTCGTTAAAACCGTAGTATATAGGTGAAGCCGGAGAGGAGGCGGTGCAATGATAGAGGATGAAAAAATCATAGAAATGTTTTTTGAACGTTCAGAACAAGGCATACGGGAGTTGGATATAAAATACGGAACAGTCTGCCACAATCTTTCCTATCATATCGTAGGAAGTAGGCAGAACGCAGAGGAATGTGTAAACGACGCTTATTTAGGTGTATGGAACACTATTCCCCCTGCACGACCTAACCCACTTTTATCCTATGTTCTGAAAATCGTTCGGAACATTTCAATCAAAATTTATTGGAGAAAGGAAGCAGCCAAACGAAGCAGCCATTACACGATTGCTTTGGAGGAAATTGAAACCTATGTAGCAGATACTCACACAGTAGAAGCAGAAATTGAAGCTAAAGAATTAGCCCGTATCATTGAAAGTTTTTTAGATACGCTGACTACTGAAAACCGCGTTATTTTCATGCGCCGCTATTGGTTTTCTGACAGCTACAAAGACATAGCCGAGGTTGTGGGGCTTTCAGAGAAAAATGTCTCTGTCCGGCTGACCCGTATCCGCGAAAAGATGAAACAATATTTAATTGAAAGAGAGGTCTTTATATGAACGCAAAGAAGTTTTCCGACGCTATGAGCGAGCTTGACAACAAATACATTGACGAAGCCCTTAACTATAAGAAAAAGGTCAAGAAGCCCATTTGGATTAAATGGGGAGCTATGGTAGCCAGTTTGCTCCTTGTTTTTACCATGTCTGTTCCAGCATTAGCGGCAGCAGATTTTGGACCAGCTTATAATCTACTCTACAAGGTATCTCCGGCAATTGCCCAAAAGTTAAAGCCTGTTAGTATGTCCTGCGAGGATAATGGGATTAAGTTTGAAGTAATTTCGGCTTATGTTGAGGGTAGCGAAGCAAAGATTTTTATTTCCGTACAAGATATTGACGGAGATAGAATTGATGAAACGACAGATTTGTTTGATAGCTTTAGTATCAATACACCTTTTGATTGTAGCAGTTCGTGTGAAAATATAAGCTATGACACCGAAACAAAAACCGCCACTTTCCTAATTTCTATATCACAATGGAATGAAAAAGACATTATTGGTGAGAAAATTACTTTTTGTGTCCGAGAAATGCTGAGCAATAAGCAGGAATATGATGCGATATTGACAGATTTGGATTTGACCCAAATTAGTGCTACACCAAAAACAATTACCCCGACTCAAATTTGGGGTGGTGGGGGAACAAACTACAATGAAATGGAAAACAATTTTCAGGCATTGAAAACAACAGGTATTCTGTGTTCCCCTATTGCTGAGGTAGATATTACAGCCATGGGATATGTGGATGGGAAATTGCATATACAAGTCAAGTACGAGGATAGTTTAGAAACGGATAATCATGGCTATATCTATTTCAAAAATGACAAAGGAGAGGAAATCCACTGTATCGCAAATATTGCATTTTCTACTGATAGTGAACATCAAGAACGGTATGTGGAATATGTTTATGATTTGTCAGATGTTGATTTAACCCAATATAAAGTATATGGATATTTTGTTACGAGCGATACACATATCGAAGGAAATTGGAGTGTTACTTTCCCTTTAGAAAGCATAAGTCAATAAGTTTTCGTAGTTACCGATATAAATACAAACCAAATAATTCAATGAGAGCAGCCTTTTTCACACAAAAACGGCTGCTCTTTTCTATGCTATGAGCAGAAAGGAGCGATCAACCATGACAAAGCCAAGAGAGAAAACCCGCGAGGAACTGCAAGCCGAAATCGAGGACGGAAAAAAGAAAATCCGGCAGTTTGAGAACCGGGAAAAGGTGCTGCGGCAAAAGCTGTCGCAAGAGGAACGCCGGACACGCAGCCACCGCCTTATTGTCCGAGGCGCAGTCTTTGAAAGCATTGTGCCGGAAGCAAAGAACATGAGCGACGAGGAAGCCGCAGCACTTCTTAGGTTTGCACTGACGAGTGAGCTGGTACGGGAATATCTGAAAAAACGAGCCGAGAACGGGAACGCTGAATAAATCCCTTAGACACTAAGGGCGCACTTATACACCCTAACGGGCGTGTGCGCTCTGCCGAGGGCTTTATCTTAAGCACAGGGATTTTACCCCGCGCTACGATTGGCGGCTTTGCCGCAGACAGGGGACGCTACACTTCCCCTGCGACAGCTTGCGCTGTCTACCCTTTTGTGTACTTGCGGAAACCGAACACCTTGCTACGCAAGCTATTCATTTTCCACAAGTTTTATATCCGCTATACTGGAGGTGATACCCATAGCCATTTACCATTGTAACATCAGCATAGTCAGTCGGGGCAAAGGCAAATCAGCAGTTGCCGCAGCCGCCTACCGAAGCGGCGAAAAGCTGACAAACGAGTGGGACGGAATGACCCACGACTACACCCGCAAAGGCGGCGTTGTCCATACCGAAATCATGCTGCCGCCCCATGCCCCGCCCTCTTTCTCTGACCGTTCTACCCTATGGAACAGCGTGGAACTTTATGAGAAAGCCGGGAACGCCCAGCTTGCGCGTGAGATTGACGCAGCACTCCCCATAGAATTATCACGAGAGGAACAGATACGGCTTGTCCGGGAATACTGTTCCTCTCAATTTGTTTCTAAAGGAATGTGCGTGGATTTTGCTATCCATGACACCGACAGCGGCAACCCCCATTGTCATATCATGCTGACCATGCGACCACTTGACGAGCGCGGCGCGTGGGCGGCGAAGTCTAAAAAGGAATATGACCTTGATGAAAACGGGGAGCGCATACGCTTGCCGAATGGCAGATACAAGACCCACAAGGTTGACCTCACAGGCTGGAACGACAAAGGCAACGCCCTCTTGTGGCGCAAAGCGTGGGCTGATATTTCAAACAGCTATCTTGAACGCGCCGGAAGCACAGAGCGTATCGACCACCGCAGCAACGCCGAGAGAGGAATTGACGAGATACCTACTGTCCACATGGGCGTAGCCGCCTGTCAAATGGAGAAGAAAGGCATAGCCACCGAGAAAGGCGAACTGAACCGGGCTATCCGCAAATCAAACAGACTGATAAAGGAAATCCGGGCGCAGATCGGCAACCTCAAAGAATGGATTGCCGGACTGCTTGCGGCGTGGGAAACTTCCCCAAGAAAACAACAACCGCCAAAATCTCCGAACCTTGCAAATCTTCTGATGAAGTATTTGGGCGTTCAGAGGGAAAAGAGCCGGAAGTATTCGCAGAGCTGGCAGCACCAACACGCAGCCGACGAACTGAAAACCATATCACAGGCAGCCAATTATCTTGCGGAGCATGGTATCTCTACACTTGACGAGTTGGACGCTTCTCTTTCCTCTGTCAGTGATGAAGCCTTTTCTATCCGGGAGGGAATGAAAGCCGCCGAGCAGCGCATGAAAGAGCTGCAAAAGCTGATAGAGAACGGAGAGAATTATTTGCAGTATAAGCCCATTCATGCCGAACTAAAAAAGCTGAAAAACGGCTGGACGAACAAACGGGATAAGTATGAGGAAGCCCACCGCGCCGAGCTGACCTTATGGAACGCAGCAAGCCGCTATCTCCATGCAAATCTGACGGATACAAAGACGCTGCCTATCTCCAAATGGAAACAGGAATACGCCGACATCAAAGAGCAGAGAGATACTGACTACACCAAACTGAAAGCTACCCGCGCCGAAGTTGCCGAGCTTCAGAAGATACGCAAGTGCGTCGATATTGCGCTGAAAGCCGAGCAGCCGGAGCAAACACAGAGCCGCACCAAGCGGCACGATATAGACCGCTGAAAGGAGTTGAAATTTTATGTATTACACCCAAGAACAAATAGACTGCGCCAACCAAGCCGACCTTGTTTCTTTTCTGCAAGGACAGGGCGAGCAGCTTACCCGCGCCGGACAGGAATACCGCTGGAAACGGCATGACAGCTTGACTATTCGGGGAAACAAATGGTACAGGCACAGCCAGAGCAAAGGCGGCGCACCCATTGATTTTGTCATGGAGTTTTTCGGAAAGAGCTTTACCGAAGCCGTAGAACTGCTGACAGGAGAAAAAGGCGCAGCACCGCCGCCGGACAGACCAAGCCCCGCGTCCTTTTCTGACTTTCGACTGCCGCCCCACAACACCGACAACCACATAGCGAGGAACTTCCTCACAGCCGCCCGCCACATTGATGAAGATGTGTCGGGCTTTTTCTTTTCCACCGGGGATATTTACGAGGAAGCCGCCCACCATAACGCCGTATTCGTAGGACGGGACGAGGACGGAGTACCACGATACGCCCACCAACGCGGCACAGCCGGGAACTTCCGGCTTGATGTGAAAGGCAGCGACAAAGCCTTTAACTTCTGCTATCGGGGCGAGGGCGAAAGATTGTTTGTCTTTGAAGCCCCTATTGACCTGTTATCTTTTCTCTGTCTGTTCAAAAAGGACTGGCAGAAGCAAAGCTATCTTGCGCTGGGTGGCGTGGGAGATAAAGCCCTTATGCGCTTTCTCTCTGACCGCCCGAACATCAAGACCGTATATCTCTGCCTTGACAGCGACCAAGCCGGAAACGACGCTTGTAGCCGCCTTGTGGAGCTTATGCCGGAGGGCTTGACCGTCCACCGCCTTATCCCTCTTTTCAAAGACTGGAACGAGGTGCAGACGCGCCGGGGCGAAATCACAGACGGGAAATATCTGCGGGAAGCTGTCTATGGATTGAAAGAACCGCCACAGGAAGAAACCGTTGAGATTATCCGCATGAGCGAGGTTGACACACAGACCGTTGAATGGCTATGGGAGCCGTATATCCCCTTTGGGAAAGTAACCATAGTACAGGGCAACCCCGGCGAGGGAAAGACCACCTTTGCGCTGCGCCTTGCCGCTGCCTGTACCACTGGCGGGACGCTTCCGGGCATGAAGCCCATACAGCCGTTTCAAGTTATTTATCAGACCGCCGAGGACGGTTTGGGAGATACCGTCAAACCCCGCTTGATAGAAGCCGCCGCAGACCTTGACCGGGTGCTTGTGATTGATGAAGCAAAACGGGAGCTTACCCTGTCCGACGAGCGCATAGAGAAAGCAATCATACAGAACGGGGCGCGTCTGATTATCCTTGACCCCATACAGGCGTATATGGGCGACAAAGCCGACATGAACAAGGCAAACGAGGTGCGCCCCATTTTTCGCCGCCTTGCCGAAGTTGCGGAGCGTACCGGGTGCGCCGTTATCCTTATCGGACACCTTAACAAAGCTGCCGGAGGACAGAGCGCATACAGGGGCTTAGGTTCTATCGACTTTAGAGCCGCAGCAAGGAGCGTCCTTTTAATCGGGCGCGTGAAGCGTGAGCCGAATGTGCGTGTTATCATTCACGACAAATCTTCCCTTGCGCCGGAGGGAAAGCCCGTTGCCTTTTGCCTTGACCCGGAAACAGGCTTTGAGTGGATAGGCGAATATGATATAACTGCCGACGAGCTGCTGTCCGGCGCGGGCGGCAACAACGCCACCAAAACCGAACAGGCTGAAAAGCTGATACTTGACCTACTGGCAGACGGAAAAGAACTTGCCAGCGAGGACATAGAGAAAGCCGCAGCCGACGCGGGAATTTCTGCCCGTACTGTCCGGGCGGCAAAGAAAAACCTTGACGGGCGCATTACCTCAAAGCGTATCGGCGCAGCATGGTATCACGCCCTAAAAAAGTGAACTGGCAAAATCCAAGTGGCAAAACCCAGATACCTTGCCACTTTGCCACTTCGCCACTTCAACCATAATCCCACAGCCCCATGTATGACCGCGTGGGGCTTTATCGTGGAAAAAAGAGCATATGTCGCGTCAATAACTCTAAAAAGCACTTGACAAAACGCTTCATGGGAAAATGCCAAGGACATAGAGCCATATATGGACTCTGTGTTTGAAAATAATGTGCTTCTGACACAGACGGAACGGCTGATGATGTCCGGAAGACCGAAAGAGCCAAAGTATGCAAGAAACAAAAACATTCTTGTCATTGGTGGTTCCAGTTCCGGTAAGACCCGTTTCTTTGTGAAACCGAACCTGATGCAGATGCACTCATCTTATGTGGTTACTGATCCGAAAGGAACGGTACTGGTAGAGTGCGGAAAAATGCTTAAAAGGGGAAAGTACAAGATAAAAGTTTTGAATACCATAAACTTTGCTAAATCCATGCATTATAATCCATTCGCCTATATTCGAAGCGAAAAGGATATTTTGAAATTTGTAAACACGATTATAGTCAACACCAAAGGAGAGGAACAGCAATCTGGTGAGGACTTCTGGGTGAAGGCTGAAGAGCTCTATTACACGGCACTTATCGCTTATATCTGCTATGAAGCTCCGGAGGAGGAGCAGAATTTCGCAATGCTGATTGATATGATTGATGCCAGCGAAGCCAGAGAGGATGATGAGAATTTAAAAAATGCCGTGGACTTACTGTTTGAGGAGCTGGAAACGGAAAAACCCAATCATTTTGCAGTAAGACAGTACAAAAAGTACAAACTTGTTGCCGGTGTTGTATGCTCTAAAAGACTTCTTAATCAAGCAGTTGGGAAGTCTCTTAGAACACACAATCTAAAACCGAAGAAAGGAGCGCAAGTTATGAGAAAAAACGAGAAAATCACAGCTCTGTACGAACGACTGAGCCGTGATGACTTTGGCAAAGATGATGACCAACAGCGTGAGAGCAACTCCATATCCAATCAAAAGGCAATGTTGGAGGAGTTCGCCGCACGGCAGGGCTTTACAAACATTGTCCATTTCACGGACGATGGCATTAGCGGCACCTGCTTTGACCGTCCCGGATTTTTGGCAATGATGAAAGAAGTGGAAGCCGGGAATGTGGAGTATCTGTGTATCAAGGACATGAGCCGCATGGGTCGTGACTATCTGAAAGTAGGTCAGATTATGGAAATCCTGCGTCAGCGTGGCGTTCGCCTTATCGCCATCAATGACGGCGTGGACAGTGCCAGAGGTGACGATGATTTTACCCCTTTCCGCAACATTATGAACGAGTATTACGCCAGAGACACCAGCCGTAAAATCCGTTCCACTTTCCAGTCCAAAGGCAAGTCCGGCAAGCACCTCACAGGCACGGTCATTTACGGCTATCTCTGGAACGAAGCCAGAGACCAATGGTTGGTTGACCCCGAAGCCGCTGATGTGGTCAAGCGCATCTTTGCCATGACGATTGAGGGCTACGGTCCGTATCAGATCGCCAGCAAGCTGAAAGAAGAAAAAATCCTCATTCCGTCCGCTTACCTTGCCCAGCACGGCGAGGGTGTGAATAAAAACAAGACTTTCAAAGATGTGTACGGCTGGGGTTCTTCCACCATCTGCAACATTCTTGAAAAGCGTGAATATCTGGGACACACCATCAACTTCAAGACTCGAAAGCACTTCAAGGACAAGAAAAGCCATTATGTCCCGGAGGACGAATGGACGATTTTCGAGAATACCCATGAAGCTATCATTGACCAGCAGACCTTTGACCTTGTGCAGAAAATCCGTGGGAATGTCAGACGCTACCCGGACGGCTGGGGCGAAGCAGCTCCCCTCACAGGCTTGCTTTATTGTGCCGATTGCGGCGGCAAGATGTATGTCCACCGTACCAACAACGGCAAGCGTATTTCTCAATATACCTGTTCCCAATACAGCAAAGTCCCAGTTGGAAAGCTCTGCACGACACAGCACCGTATCAATGAAGATGTGGTACTGTCCCTTGTTTCCGAAATGCTCAAAGCTATTGCCGAGTATGCCAAGCATGACCGAGCCGAGTTTGTCCGTGTGGTGCAGGAAGCGCAGTCCAGCCAGCAGACGGCAGAGGTCAGAAAACAGCGCACACGCCTTGCCACAGCAAAGCAGAGAGTTTCCGAGCTGGAAGTCCTGCTCTGCAAAATCTATGAGGACAACATTTTAGGCAAGCTGTCCGACAGCAGATACGCCACTCTGGACGCTCAATACGAAAAGGAACAGTCCGAGCTTACCGCTGAAATCTCTGTTCTGGAAAAGGCTGTCAAGAGCTATGAGAAGCACGAAAAGGACGCTGACCGTTTTATCGCTCTGATTGACAAATATGAGAACTTCGACAAGCTGACCATTGCCATGCTCAACGAGTTTATCGAGAAAATCCTTGTGCATGAGCGTGACCGCAAGGGCAGTATACAGACCACACAGGAGGTCGAGATTTACTTCAATTTTGTCGGGCGATTTGTTCCTCCGGCGTTTGGAGAAGTGGAGCTGACCCCAGAGGAATTAGAAGAAATCCGCAAGCGTGAGGAACGCAAAGACAGGCTTCATCAGAACTACTTGAAGCGGAAAGCCAGCGGAGCGCAGAAGCGATACGAGGACAAAATCAAGGGGAGAAAAAAGGCAGAAATCGAAGCCAAGAAAGCCGCCATTCGTGCGGAGGATATTGCAAAGGGCGTGTTCGTTCCCGCCAGCAGTTTACCGCAGAGAGAGCCGATGAAAGGAGTACAAACAGCATGAATATCACTTACACACGGAACGGCGATTATCTTATCCCGAACATCATTATCCGCAAGACCAAGCCCATCGGACACTACGGCAGACTTCGCAAGGCGTATTTAGAAATGCACCGCCCGATACTGTTCAATGAACTGGTGCTATCCGACAAGCTCTTTGAACATTGCGCCGAGATTGAAGAAGCGGCACGAAAACGCATGGAGCTGATCGTGCCGAAGCTGGCAAAGCAGTACGGCGTGACCGAGCAACTGAAAGCCGATAATCAAATGGAATGGGTGCGGCAGATGAACGCTTGCAAGGCACAGGCAGAGGAGATTGTGAAAGCGGAATTGATTTATGATTGAGCGAGGAAGTCCGGGCAGAAAACTGTTCGGACTTTTCTCATATAGTCCAAAGTTGCGGTAGAACTGTTCACAAGTTTTATGGTATAATTTGAATACGAAAAGTGAGCAACAAATCGGAATTGTGCGCCCAGACAAGGGCGAGTAGTCTAGCAGGTGGAATGCCTGTCTGGTAAGGTCTAACTAACCGCCAGTAGCGAGTCTTGGGTGACTGCCAGTAATGGTAGTTGCTAAGCGTAGACAGCGAGAAAATAAAGAGTGTGATTGAGCCTCGAAATTTTGATATCTGGAAGGCTGACGTTTTAATTTCGACGGAAAGCAATACAAATCAATTCGCATTGGTGAGAAATGGTTTGCTTCTGCGGGGTCAAAGAGCACTTTATGTTTTACATTGTGACTATTCAGTCAACTGGGGAGAGCCTGTTGTTTCTTGTCATTGCAAGTATGGCAAACAACTGCAAAACGGGAGAATGCCAAAAGAACAACAGGCAGTCGGATAGCTTCATAGTACTGAAGAAGTTGGGTAATGCCAACGGAGGAAAGGGAGCTACATAATAATGGTCTTTCTGAGGACACATCAACCGTACTCAGGGACGGAGGTATTGATGGAAACGAAATTAGAAAGAATAGCAGAAATATCGGCAAATTTGCCGAGACCAGAGTTCACATCGTTGTATCATCTAATCAATAAAGAAATGCTTTTGCAATGTCACAAAGAATTAGACGGAAACAAAGCAGTCGGTGTTGATGAGATTACTAAGAAAGAATACGGGAGAAATCTGGGGCAAAACATAGATGACTTGGTAGAAAGACTGAAAAGAAAATCATACAAACCACAGCCATCAATTAGGGTATATATCCCGAAAAGCAATGGAAAACTTCGACCATTAGGAATTGCGTGCTATGAGGACAAAATAGTCCAATTAGCATTAAAGAAGATACTGGAAGCTATCTATGAACCGAGATTTCTGAACTGCATGTACGGATTCAGACCAAATCGAGGATGCCATAACGCAATAAAAGAACTGTATAAGAGCTTAAACAATACGAAGATATGTTATATTGTGGACGCTGACATCAAAGGCTTCTTCGACCACATGAAACATGAATGGATTATCAAGTTTCTCCATCTCTATATCAAAGACCCTAACATAATCGGTCTGGTTAAGAAGTACCTTAAAGTGGGAGTGTTAGATGATGGCGAACTGATGTTGAATGAAGAAGGTTCAGCACAGGGTAATATCATAAGTCCAATCCTTGCAAACATATATATGCATAATGTATTGACACTTTGGTATAAGTTTATTATTACCAAGGAATGCAAGGGTGACAACTTTTTGATTGTATATGCAGATGATTTTGTTGCAGGATTTCAATATAAATGGGAAGCAGAAAATTACTACAAGCTTCTTAAAGAACGAATGGAAAAGTTCGGTTTGCAATTAGAAGATAGTAAAAGTCGTCTCTTACAAAGCGGTGCTTATATTGCAAGGGCAAAGCAAAAGAGCGGTGAGTGTATCAGATTACAAACATTTGATTTTCTGGGATTCACGTTCTATTGTGGACGTTCACGCAAAGGCATGCCATATATAATGCCAAAGACAAGTTCTAAGAAATTCAGACAGAAAATTCGAGACATAAAAGTGTGGTTATACACAAACAGAGACCAACCGCTAAAGAAACTAATGGGTATGCTAAATCTGAAACTAATAGGTCATTATAGGTACTATGGCATAAGTTTTAATGGCAGAATGATTTCAAACTACAAACAACAAGTGAGAGAACTTCTGTTTAAGGTGCTGAATAGACGAAGTGACAGAAAGAGTTATACAAGAGAAGGATTCATTGAAATGCTGAAATATTATCCATTGGCAATGCCAAAGATTTATGTCAGCTTGTTTTGAGACTGTAAATATTATTATGAAGAGCCGTATGCGGGAAAGCCGCACGTACGGTTCTGTGAGGGGCTTACATTGTGAGGTGTAAGTCTACTCGACTGGAGGAGATTCTTATTTATGAAAAAAGGGATAAACAAATCAATCTTATTTTACATTGCATCAGTTCTGTTTTTCATAGCGTCAGCTATTGGCTTTACGAGTGGAAATGAAAGTTCTATGGCTATAGTATGGTTATGTCTTGGTTCTTCATTTCTTTGCTTGGGTTCGACTCATAAGAAAAAGGAAAACAATACAGATGATAAATAATTTCCTGCTTGTATTGTTGGAAAATCGGAATTCATAGAGTTCTTTTGTGATTTGCAACTGCTGGTTGACAGATTTACAGCTTGAAATGGTGGAATGCAAACAGCAAAACTGTTATATTGAGCTCATAAAATCTGCAAAAGGAGAAAAAAATGATTTTAGCTGATAAGATTACAGAGGAAAGAAAAAAGAATGGATGGTCACAGGAAGAACTAGCCAATCAGTTGGGCGTATCCAGACAGGCAGTATCTAAGTGGGAAAGTGCAGGAGCTGTTCCAGATTTGCAAAGAATTTTACAGATGTCGGAGCTATTTTGTGTTAGTACAGATTACCTATTAAAAGATAAAATGAAAGCAGAAAATATCACCTATCACGAAAGTACTGAAAGCTATGCAGAACCGTTGAAAAAAGTAACTATGGAGAATGCAAATGAATTTCTTGACATGAAAAGAAATGGATCCAAAGTAGTGGCAAACGCAACAAGTATGTGTATCTCAAGTCCAATATTATTGATTGTTCTTGTGACAATGGCAGAAGATGGCGTATTTCATGTTTCGGAATCTCTGGCAACAGTATTTGGATGTGTTTTTTTGCTTGGAATGGTTGCGGCAGCCGTCTTTTTGTTTATTACATATGGAATGCGAGAATCACATATGGAACATTTTGAAAAAGAATGCTTTGAAACAGAGTATGGTGTATCTGGAATAGTACGAGAAAAAAAAGATTCCTATGAACCGATTTTTATCAGAGGAACAGCTGTTGGGGTAGTGCTTTGTATACTGGCAGTGATTCCGACAATTATTGCCGGAGCCATGGAAACGTCTGACTATTGTTGCGGCCTTTCCGTTGGATTGCTGCTATTCATACTTGCAATAGGAGTGAATCTGTTGGTTCGTGTTGGGATGGTAAAAAGCAGTTACGATACCCTTCTTCAGGAAGGCGAATATACAAAAGAAGAAAAACTGTTTAAGAAAAAAACTGACACGTTTTCTGGTGTATATTGGTGCTTGACTACAGCGATTTACCTTGCATGGAGCTTCTGGACGATGAGCTGGGATATTACATGGATTGTATGGCCGGTTGCTGGTGTTTTGTTTGCAGCATTGCTTGGTGTGGTGAAAATGGTGTTAAAGAATGGCAGTGAAACTCAGCACTATATTTAAGATGGAGTTAAGTTTTTTTCGCATATTATACGCATCCAGAAATTCCAGTTGTGCGCCCAGCTAAGGGTGTGTAGTCAAGCCGGTGGGATTCCGGTTTATCCAAGGTTTAGCCAACCAGATAATAGCGAGTCTTGGGATGATGCCGGTAACGGCATCTGACAAGCGTAGACAGCAAGAAAGCAGGGTTGAATAGTGATTGAGCTTCGAAACGTTAACTTCAGTCGGTCGACGTCTTAACTGGTGCGGAAGACAATATCATGTAATGCGATATGGCGAGTGTTATGTGGCACTGCGGAGTCAGAGAAACGTACTATTGTTTATATTGAAGCGAATGTTACTATGAGGAGCCGTATGCGGGAAAGCCGCACGTACAGATCTGTGAGGGGCTAAGATTGAGAGGTCTTAGTCTACTCGACTGACGAGAAGGAAGATGAATATTGGAAATGCAATTCTTCCTAAAATATCAAAAAAGTCACTCAACCGATTCAATGCTCCTCCATCCAAATTCGGATAGATTAACGCTTTGTTTGTGTGATCGATAAGCATGGATAGAAAAGCGATGTATTTAAGCTGCGTTCCTGAAAATATTTTGATTCTCTCTTTTACGTTGTTCATAAAAATTAGTCCTTTTTTTCAATTTTTTTTATCAAATTTCCTACACTTGAAAAGTGCGAACATAATAATCGTTTCATGCAGATGCTCCTTTATCAATTCCGATTGTTATTCACATGATATCATACTATTTCTTTAATTACATCCACTTACTGGGTCATCTTTGTCTTTTAAAGATCCCTATAATGTTGTACTTGCTACTTGTTTGCTGAATTTTTCTCAAATAAAGAAATATTATTCTGGCATCTTCCGGCTTCTGTATTTTTTTGGGGTGATTCCCTGGTATTCTTTGAACTTACGAATAAAATAGCTGATGTTGTCAAATCCACAGTTAATGGCAATATCAGAAACAGACAGTGAGCTGTCATCCAAAAGGATAGCAGCTTTTTTGATGCGGTATTCATTCAGGAAGGCGAACGGTGTTTTTCCCATCTCCTGATGGAAATATCTGCAGAAATAGGTCGGACTCATGCAGGCAATGTCAGCAAGTTCTTTTAATGTAATTTCTTCGGCGTAATGGGATCGGATAAAATCAAGCACTTCCTTCAGCAGATTCATGGAGGAGAGCTGCTTTCCGGTAGTCTGGTTCTGTATAAGAATTTCTGTGCGGAAACAGAGTTCCAAAATCTGTAGAAGACAGATCTTAATTTTGAGAAGTGCACATTGTTCCGGATAGTGGTAATTACAGATCAATTCAAGAAAAATCTGTCGGAGACTTTCTTGTTCTTCCTGACTGAGAGCACTGGAGATGTTGTTTGGGAAGAGCAGTTTCTTCTGTGTGATTGGCTGGATGAAATTATACTGACAGGCATCATACAAATCAAAATTAAGTAATTGAGGATCGAAAACGATTGCATGATGCAGGGAATGGGTGTGTGCGCTTAGTTCATGCAGTTCACCAGAGTTGATGAAATAGAACTCACCGGCTTTCATTTCATAAGGGGTTCCAGAAATGATTCCGTGCATAGTTCCTTCCTCAATATAGAGAAATTCCAGTTCCTCATGCCAGTGGGCAGTAACGGAATAGAAACCGTTCTTATCTTTATGAGAATAAATCTGTAAGGGGAACATAGGGGTTCCGTGAAAATTTGTCTCTTTTAAGGAACGTGACATGAGTGATCTCCTTTCTTGTACAGACGCGTGGCTGAACTGTTGCATAATATTGTGTTATTTTTTGATAAAATAATGAAAGTATCTTCTTATTTTTTGTATTATACTTGGTTCAAATAAAAAAAGCAAGAAGGGGGCATAAGATGGAGAAGAAATGGTGGCAAAGCAGTGTTGTTTATCAGATCTATCCACGGAGTTTTGCGGACAGCAATGGAGATGGAATGGGCGATATTCCAGGAATTATAGGGAAAATTGAATATCTGAAAAAACTGGGAGTCAATGTACTCTGGATCTGTCCAATCTATCAGTCGCCGCAGGATGACAATGGATATGATATCTCTGATTATCGTACGGTTTACCCGGAGTTTGGAACAATGGAAGATATGAAGATATTGATACAAAAATGTCAAGATAATGATATCAAAATCATTATGGATCTGGTAGTGAACCATACATCAGATGAACATCCATGGTTCATAGAAGCAAAGAAAAGTTTGGATAATCCATATCGGGACTATTACATCTGGAGGAAAGGTGAAGATGGACAGCCACCGAATGATCTGATGTCAAATTTCGGTGGAAGTGCATGGGAGTATTCTCCGGAGACGAATGAGTATTATCTGCATTTTTACAGTAAGAAACAGCCAGATCTGAACTGGGAGAACCCGAAGCTGAGGCAGGAAATATATGACATGATGAACTGGTGGCTGGATCAGGGGATTGCAGGTTTCCGTATGGATGTGATTGATCTGATTGGAAAGATACCGGATCAGAAGATCAAAGAGAATGGGCCGATGCTTCATAAATACCTGCAAGAGATGAACGAAGCGACCTTTGGTCACCGGGACAGCATGACGGTTGGTGAGTGCTGGGGGGCGACCCCGGAGATCGGAAGATTATATACTGATCCGGCAAGAAAAGAACTTAGTATGATCTTCCAGTTTGAACAGATTCAGCTGGATAAGAAACCGGGCGGACAAAGATGGGATTTGAAACCACTTTATCTGCCGGATCTGAAGTGTGTTTTCAGCAAATGGCAGACAGAGTTAGAAGGTCATGGATGGAACAGTTTATTTTGGAATAATCATGATCTCCCAAGAATCGTTTCCCGTTGGGGAAATGACGGAGACTATCGTGTCCTGTCTGCAAAAATGCTTGCGACACTGCTTCATGGAATGAAGGGGACACCGTATATCTATCAGGGGGAAGAGATTGGAATGACGAATGTTCCATTTCAGACGATTGATGAATTCCCTGATATTGAGACACAGAACATTTATCAAGAACGCCTGAAAGCGGGATTCACAGAGGAAGAGACCATGTATGCAATCCGGGCGAAGGCGAGGGATAATGCAAGGACACCGATGCAGTGGAATGCCGAAAAGAATGCAGGATTTACAGAAGGAATTCCATGGTACAGAGTCAATCCAAATTATAAGGAAATCAATGTAGAACAGGCATTAGCGGATCCAGAGTCCGTTTTCTATCATTATCAGAAATTGATTCAGCTTCGGAAAGAACATGAAGTTATGGTATACGGAACTTATCAACTGCTGTTCCCGGAGGATGAAGACCTTTATATCTATACAAGAACGCTGGAGGAGGAAAAATGGCTGATTGTCTGTAACTTTCATGAGAAGACAAGAAAGTTACAGTGTAAGAGAGCCGGGCAGGTCATGCTTAGTAATTATGCAGATACGCCTGCCGCGGAAAAAATTACAGAACTCAGACCATATGAGGCGGTTATTTATCAGATGGAATCCTGGGATGCGAATCATGGAGAACGCGGACGAGATCATAGTTCTGATTTTGAAGCCGATATTGAGTTGGTGTAGTTCCGAAAGCTTTTCGAAAGACCTTACAAAAATAATTATCATTTTGCCGGGTGTTCCAATGCATAATCTGCCAGATCTAAAAGAAAAGCGTAGGCCGCTTTGGAATTATCAAATACCGATGCTAACTGATTGGAAATCGCATCAGCATAGAGCTGCTTCATCTGTTCAGGTAAAGTACTGGATGCTTCCAGGTGGAAAGCAGGTCCACAGGATTGATGAATATGGTAGAGAAGAGGGAGACACTCGGAGGAAAATTCTAGATAAAGAACATCCCAGCATTCCGAATCATCGGGTAATGAGTATTGGCTGTCTCCGGGTACTTGAAGAATGAGAGAGTGGAGGAATAGAATGCAGATCAGTTTTGAGGAAGAACAGCAGGTTTTTCATCTATACAACGATAAGATCAGTTATGTGATTCAAGTAGAAAAACAACGATATTTAAAGCATTGTTACTACGGAAAAAGAATAAAGAGATGGCACAGCGGCATCAAGGATTATTATTACGACCGTGGATTCTGTGCGAATCCGATAGAGGAAGACAGGACATTTTCTCTGGATACACAGTTGAGGGAATTTCCGGAGTCCGGACAGGGGGACTTCCGAAGTCCGGCTTACGAACTAGAAGATAGAAATGGAGATAAAAACGCAAGATTTTTCTATAACGGCTATCGCATTCTGAGTGGAAAGATCGCTCCGGATGGCCTGCCACATGTCTATACTGATGCGGACACCGAGGCAATGACACTGGAGATTACGCTTCAGGATAAGGTGAGAAATCAGAGAATTCTGTTATATTACACCATCTATGAAGATGCAGTGGTCACACGATTCGCAAAATGGATCAATGACGGAACAGAACCGATAGAAATCTGTCGATTCTTAAGCATGAACATGGATCTTCCAATACAGGAATATGATGTACTGACATTATCCGGTGCACATACAGAAGAGAAAAACGTGTATCGACGTCCATTGTGTGCGGATTCAGTCACGATTGAAAGCAGTCGTGGAACGAGCAGCCCACAGGCAACCCCATTTATCGGATTGTTAAGTCCCGGGACTACGGAAGAGCAAGGGGAAGTGCTTGGAGTAAACCTGATTTACAGTGGAAACTTCTATGGATGTGTTCAGTGTGGACAGTATGGAACAGTTAGGGTACAGCTTGGAATTAATCCGTATCAGTTTGGATGGCAGCTTGCACCGGGAACAAGCTTTTGCACACCGGAGGCTGTACTGGTCTATAGTGTAAATGGACTTGCCGGAATGTCGAATATATTTCACCGGTTATACAGAACGCGCGTCTGCCAGGGATGGTACAGAGACCGGGAACGGCCAGTTCTATTGAATAGCTGGGAAGGTATGTATTTTGAGATCAATGAAGAGAAAATGCTGACGCTGGCGGAAGAAGCAGCGGAGCTTGGAATCGAACTTCTGGTGATGGATGATGGCTGGTTCAAGGGAAGAAATACAGATACGACTTCTTTGGGGGACTGGACGGAAGATAAGAAGAAATTTCCGGGTGGACTGCAGAGTCTTGCCGAAAAGGTGAAACAGAAGGGGATTGATTTCGGAATCTGGTTTGAACCGGAGATGATTTCAAGGGAAAGTGACCTTTACAGGGAGCATCCAGACTGGGTAATCCGAAGTCCGCTTTACGAACCAATACTTAGCCGACATCAGCTGGTACTGGATCTGTCGAATCCGGCAGTTTGCGAATATCTGATCGATGCAGTCAGTAAGGTGTTGGTACCGGGAAATATCAGTTATGTGAAATGGGATATGAACCGGCATCTGACGGATCTTGGAAGTGCTTATCTTGACAGGAAAAATCAGAATGAACTTTCACACCGCTACGTGCTTGGACTTTACCAGGTAATGGAGACATTGACAGAACGTTTTCCACAGGTGTTGTTTGAAAGCTGTTCCAGTGGAGGTGGCAGATTCGATGCAGGAATGCTTTATTACATGCCACAGACATGGACCAGCGATAATACAGATGCGGTCTGTAGGCTGAAAATCCAGTATGGAACAAGCTTTCTGTTTCCGACAGTTACAATGGGAGCGCATGTGTCAGCATGTCCGAATCATCAGGTCGGACGGACCACATCGCTTGCTACAAGATTTGCCGTGGCGGCAGCAGGCAATCTTGGATATGAACTGGATCTGAAGAAGCTTTCAAAAGAAGAGAAGAAAGAAGTCAGAGAGCAGATTGCAGAATATAAAAGGAGACGAAGAACCGTACAGTTCGGAACTTATTACCGGCTGACGGATTCATTTCAGGATAATCAAAGTGCCTGGAATATTGTTTCAGAAGATGGAATGGACGTCATCTTCACTCACGTGCAGATCCTTGCGCGTTCAGCCTACAGGGTTCCGGTGATCCGATTAAAAGGACTGGATCCGGATGCAGTTTACATAGATTGTGAGACCGGGCAGGAGTATGGCGGGGATGAACTGATGTATGCAGGAATACGAATACCAAGAATCAGACAGGACTTTTCAAGTACAACGATGGTACTAAGAAGATCCTGATTGAAATAGAAAAGAAATGAAGTTACAGGAGGAGTTAGAATGAGTAAAGAGCAGAGTTACCAGAATGCAGCAAGTGAACTTCTGCGTCTGGTAGGCGGAAAAGAAAATGTAATCAGCGCGGCTCACTGCGCAACCAGATTACGTCTGGTATTAAAAGATGAGAGCAAAGCAAATGTAGATGGAATTCTCAAGACAGAGCTTGTAAAAGGACAGTTTTCCACAGGCGGTCAGTTCCAGATCATCATCGGAAGTGGTACAGTAGATGAAGTATACAAATATTTTATTCAGTATGCAGACATCAAAGAAAGTACAAAAAATGAAGTGAAAAAGGCTGCTGACCAGAAGATGAATCCGTTACAGAAACTGGTAAAGATGCTAGCGGATGTATTCGTACCGATTATTCCGGCACTGGTTGCCAGCGGTCTTCTGATGGGTCTGAATAATGTTCTGACAGCAGAAGGACTTTTTGTCTCAGGAAAGTCACTTGTTGAAGCATATCCGAATATTGCAGATCTTGCATCTATGATCAACACATTTGCAAGTGCGGCATATGCATTCCTGCCAATCCTTGTAGGATTCTCAGCGACAAAGATGTTCGGTGGCAATCCTTATCTTGGAGCAGTTATGGGAATGATCATGGTATCCGGTGATCTTCTGAATGCATATTCTTATGGTACAGCCATTACAGAGGGAACGGTTCCGGTATGGCATATCGGAGCGCTGACAATTGAGAAAGTTGGATATCAGGGAACTGTACTTCCGGTACTTGCAGCGGCAGCAATCCTTGCATTTATCGAGAAGAAACTTCACAAAGTAGTTCCGGAATATCTGGACAACCTCCTGACACCTGCACTTTCCGTACTCGTAACAGCATTCCTTACATTTACAGTGGTAGGTGGAGTGATGCGTACAGCCGGAGACTGGATTACAAATGGTGTTCTGTGGCTCCATGATACATTAGGTGGTGTCGGTGGATTTATTTTCGGATTTATCTATGCACCATTAACAATGACGGGAATGCACCACAGTCTTCTCCCGGTTGATATCCAGCTGATTGCAGCAGGCGGATCTTTCCTCTTTGCAATCGCAGCATGCAACAATGTGGCTCAGGGTGGAGCAACACTGGCAGCAATGTTCTGTGCAAAGGATAAGAAGATGAAGAGCATCGCAGTTTCTTCCGGTATCTCAGCACTGCTTGGTATTACAGAACCAGCAATGTTCGGAGTCAACTTGAAGATGAAATATCCATTCTATGCAGCAATGTTCGGTTCTGCTGTAGGATGTGCTTATGTGACACTGACAAATGTTCAGAATATCTCCCCGGGAGCAGCAGGAATCATCGGATTCGTATGCATCAAGTCCGGGGGAATGCTGAATTATATGATCGGAATTCTGCTCTCACTTGTTGTTGGATTTGCAGTGACAATGGCATTGTCTAAGCATTCGAAATTTAAAGAAGTGTAAGCCATTCACCGTTTATTATTCAATCACTTGAACCGGGAGAACTTATCGCTCTTGATACAATTTTGGATGAGGAATAGTTTGGACTAAAAATAAATATCAGTACATATTTAAGGGTGTCGCTTTGCGGCACCTTTTATCATGCATGTATTATCACTTTTTAAAAAATTTTATTCTGTAGCCACTGCATTTTAGCCATATCAAAATCCGATAGTTGTATGAAGATTCCTCCATATATACAACAGCCGGACAGATAAAAAACAGGTTCCAATGTGAAAAATGAAATTTAGTATATTTTTTATGTGTTCTGGCATGGTATTATGGTACTTATAAAGAAACTATTATATTTGTTGGAGAGAGTGGAGAAAAGTTATGAAGCTATTGTTTAAACAAAGGTTGTTTTCATGGTTTGACAGCTGCGATATCTATGATGAAGCAGGCAACACTGTTTATGTAGTAAAAGGCCAGTTGGCCTGGGGGCATAAACTTATAATTTATGATGCCTATGGAAATGAAGTAGGAATGGTTGTTGAGAAAGTTCTTACCTTCCTTCCTAAATTCGAAATTTATAAAAATGGCAGTTATATCGGATGTCTGAGCAAAGAATTCTCGTTCCTGACGCCGCATTATAATATTGATTACAATGGATGGCATATTGATGGAACCATTATGGAATGGGATTATAGTATTCTTGATCGAAGCGGTTATTCAATTGCACGGGTTAGTAAAGAACTGTTTCATATGACAGATACTTATATCATCGATGTACAGAATCCAGGAAATGCGTTGGATGTTCTGATATTTGTATTGGCAATCGATGCAGAAAAATGTTCCAGGAATTAAATAGTGATCCAGATTTCAGTGTAGATAGTTGAGAGGAAGGTGTTGTGCATGGCAAAAATAGAAAGATATATAAATGAAGATTTTGATCAGTTACTTTCCAAAATTGAAGACGGAATAATAAATGGCAGTATGTCAGCAACGCTAGAAGATGCCAGTGACTTTCGAAGTGGAACTGCGCGTTGCAGCGTTCGTGTTTTTGAGCGTTACAGTTATGCTGGAGGAAACAGAGTGAGTCTTAATATTACACTTTTTCAAAATGACAAAGATCCAGTTCAACTTTCCGCAATTACAGCGGGAGGAAGCCAAGCTGTATTTTTCAAAATTAATACATGGGGGGAAGAGGCATTTCTTGATAAGTTAATTGAGTTGTTGGATGTGTAACTTAATCTTAAAATCAGCATGAAATGTCCATATTGTGGTGAAGAAATGATAAGAGGATACCTAATGAGCTCACGAGACATTACTTTTGCAGTTGATAATCTGACAAAAGTTTTTCGTATTAAAAAATCGGACGATTTGGAACTGAGTAAAGGTTCAGGTGGAATCCCTCATTGTGAAGCTTATCGTTGTAGTAGTTGCAAAAAGATTTTGATTGATTATGCAAATAGATAATTCAAGTTTGTAGAATTCAAAATTTTATATGAAATGTGAGGATAGTGCATAGTATCGCAAGAGTGCTTATAGACGATAATTGATAGGAAGGGAAGATCTATGATTAAAGAAATTGAGAACAGAAGGAGTATAAGAAAATATAAAAGGCATGAGATCAGTAAGGAAATAATTGAAGATATAATTTACAGTGCGACTCTTGCTCCATCTGCCAAAAACAGACAGCCTTGGAAATTTATTGTATATCAAGGTGAAGAAAAGTCTAAGCTGGTTGATGTTATGCACCAGGGAATAAAGTTAGAAAAAATCACTCATAAACTTATGCCAGAATGGGCATTTGCTATACCGGATGCTGAGAATACTGTTAGAGTTATGGAAGAAGCACCATGCCTTATAGCAGTGCTTAATACAAATCAGAAAACTCCATTTGATAGTATTGAAGATGAAAAACGTATTGTGGAAATTTGTGATTCGCTATCGATAGGCGCTGCTATTGAAAACATGATATTGACTGCGACAAGTTATGGATTAGGTACATTATGGATTGCAAATACGTGTTTTGCATATAATGAACTTATAGAATTCATTGAAACAGACAGCCAGTTGACAGGAATTGTCGCTATTGGATTTGCAAATGAAACCCCAGCTAAAAGACCACGGAAACCAGTCGCAGACATTGTTGAGTACAGATAAATAAAAAATTCATAATAGAGACTGTTTTTGTGTCTCCTTCTTTTGTATATGTGAAAGATATTTTTATGTACAAGGAAGGAGGTTTTTTATATTCGAGCCATTAAAAATTCTTCCTACATTTTTTAATAGGCGTTCCCCCATTCGAGCATTGAGTCGAGAATAGGTTTCAGAGTAAGTCCAAGTTCGCTGAGACTGTACTCAACTCTTGGTGGTACTTCCGGGTAAACTGTGCGAATAATGAGACCATCATTTTCCATGGAGCGCAAACTGTCGGTGAGAACTTTCTGGCTGATCCCTTCAAGATTTTTCTTTAATTCATTGAATCGCCAAGGGCGTTCCAGCAGATTTCGGATAATGAGTAATTTCCATTTACTTCCGATGAGTGAAACGGTGGTTGCAACCGGACATTCCGGTAATTCTTCTTTTGTTAACATATGCTTGTTTCCTTATATAACATCCTTTTTTATTGTTGTATTCAATTTTAATCTAAGAATAAAAAAGAAGCAATAGGTTACCTTTTTATGCCTATGTAATAAAAAAGTTCGTACTTTTGTCGGTTAAGAACTCTTGATATTATAATCTTGCAACAACGATAACAACAAACAAAAATATCAGGAGGTAACAAAATGTCATTATCAAATCTTTTTGGATGGAAAAAGAAAGCAGAAACAGAAACCAGTGCAGCATGCGGAACAGCGTGTGGAGCATCAGACAAACCGGAGGAAAAAACAGCAGCGTGCGGAACAACATGTGGAGCATCTGACAAGTAAAATAAGTTAAGGAAGGAGTTGGATAGGATGAGTCAGTATTTTTCTTTGTTAATGGATATTATCAAAGCCAGACATTCCATTCGGAAATATACAGGCGAATAACCGAAAAGTAAACCAAGAAAACCAGAAAGAATTAAAATTGTAGAATAGGTGGAGAACAGATGGATTTAGCAACATGTCTGAAAAAAATGGAACTGGTGGGAGTGCTTGCGTTTGCAACAGTAGACAGTGAAGGAGCACCACAGATACGGAATATCAGTGCGATTCATTACGAATCGGATGCACTCTATTTCTTTACCGCCAGAGGTAAAAATTTTTGTAAAGAATTAATGGAAGATGGCAGGGTTCAGATTCTTGCCTATACCAAATACAAAGAAATGATTCGTTTGTCCGGAAAGGCTTACGCAGTAGCAGAGAATGAACAGAGAAAATGGATGGATATCATTTTTGAAGAACAGCCGTACCTTGCGAATGTATATCCGGGGGATACAAGAGAAATCGGAATTATTTTCTGTATTGATAAGGCGGAAGTGGAGTATTTTAATCTTGGTGTAAATCCAATTTTCCGGGAGACATATATTCTGGGAAATGTAAATGTAAAAGAAAAGGGATATTACATAACGGAATCCTGTATCGACTGCGGGAAATGTATGAAACATTGTCCACAGAAATGTATTGAGAAGGGAACACCTTTTGTCATCCGGCAGGAGCACTGTCTGCACTGTGGAAACTGTTATGAAAACTGTCCGGTGAAAGCGGTGATCAGGAAATGAATCAGAATGACAGAAGAAGATATTTAATCAAAGGATTGTTAACCATTGGTGCTTGGCACCATTAAGTTTTTCAAACACATTTGAACATGCATTCTATGTGTGCCTGAACCAGGGTGAAGCATATGCACCGGAAGAAATAAGGACAAAGTCTGTCTGCATGAATGAAGATATCGGAGAGGTTCTGAAAGAACTGTAGATTTGACAGACAGATTCGATCAAAGTATTAGAATAAAATTGCATAATAACGGTAATAGAGAAAATTTCCACTTTTTCCATTGAAAAAGCGTGGGAAATGTCTAGAAAATCAAAATTAAAAACTAATACCAAAAAATGAATATTTTTAAAAAAGTGGGAATAGAATAATGACAGAATGCATAGAGTGTGATAATATCAGTCTATAAAATATATTACCGAAAAATAAAAATTATTAAAAAAGTGGGAATAGGAGATGGTGGTATGCAGCTTATCGTAAGAAAAGAGTATTTAAACGAACTGATTGAATTGTATGGGACACCGGATATAAAAGTAATTACGGGCATCAGACGAAGCGGTAAATCGGTATTGCTGCAAGAGTTTGTCTCTTATTTGCAGTCATTAGAGGAACCGGTAAATATTGTTATGATAAACCTTCAGGAATTAGAGTTTGATCATTTGTTGGAGTATCATGCATTGCATAAGTATATCTTGGATCAGTACAAAGAGGGAATGACTAATGTTTTATTGATTGATGAGGTTCAGCTATGCCCGCAGTTTGAACTTGCAATTAATAGTATTTATACAAAAGGAATTTATGATATTTATATTACCGGTTCAAACGCATTTTTGCTAAGCTCAGATTTAGCAACACTTTTTACCGGAAGAACGATGGAAATAAAAGTATATCCATTTTCTTTCGTGGAATATCTAACTTATTATGGAATTACAGACAGGTATGATGAAGCTTTTGATCGGTATGTCCGAACTGGTGGTATGCCTGGGTCTTATGTATATAAGACTGAGGACAGACAGTATGATTACGTTAGGGATGTGTATTCAACCATTCTTATCAGAGATTTGGTTGAAAAGTATAAGATAAGAAATAAAGCAGAGTTCACCAACATATCTGAATTTATGATGGATAACATCGGTAATTTACTTTCGCCTAATAATATCAGCAAAACTTTAAAAAATGACCAGAGCGAGATAACCAGAAAGACGGTGTCAAAATACATTGGGTATTTGGAAAATGCATTTCTGTTCTATGAGGCAAAACGCTATGATTTAAAAGGGAAAAAATATCTGGCAAATAATAGTAAATATTATCTTTGTGATACATCATTTCGTTATGCAGTCAATGGTACACGAAACATGGACTTTGGAAGAGTTTACGAAAATATTGTTTATCTGGAGTTGCGTAGGAGAGGATATGAGGTATATGTGGGAAAACTTTATAAAAAGGAGGTGGATTTTGTAGCAAAGAAACGTGAGGTTCAAATATATATTCAGGTAAGCGATAATATTTCAGATGAAAAAACATTTGAAAGAGAATATTCGCCTTTGCTTGCAATAAGAGATGCATATCCTAAGATGATAATTGCAAGAACACATCATGAAACTTATGATTATAAAGGAGTTCAAGTGGTTGATATCTGTAGATGGTTACGAGAATAGTACAAACTACTGAGTTTGTAACTATACAAGGCAATGCCAGATAAACAATATTTTCGTAAACTCTTCCA
>OFCV01000129.1_pt1 | contig 29209 bp, 24 predicted proteins | sample 1520931 | NCBI WGS metagenome assembly OFCV01 (sample SAMEA2699033, study PRJEB24076) | metagenome | biome: Human gut stool | place: Spain | collected 2012-10-21
TAAAGTCACGAAGGATGCTTTCCATAATGTTACGATCTTCGCCAGACAATGTTTTAGACAGCCGTTTCAATAAATGCTGCTGTTCTGGATTTAGATACTTTCGATCCAGCCGGTATCCGTCTGCAATTTTTATGCCGCCCTTATATTTGCCGCGTGTTGTCACAATCGGATAATTACGGGCTAATTCATCAATGTCATAGCAAATTGTGCGGAGCGAAACGTGAAACTCATTCGCAAGGTTTTTCATCGTGTCCTGTTTTCTTTGACAAAGCAGTTCAAGAATCGCCCTTCGACGTTCATTCGCTCCCACTATGGGACCAACCTCCCTCCTTCGCTCTGTCTGTATCATAAAGGTTAAATATGCAAGTTCATTGCACGATTAAAAAGAATTCACAAAAAATTAATATAAATAAAAGAATGAGCTTACACTTAAAGCAAGCTCATTCCAAGTCAAGTATTCTGTTGTAAAGAATGGCAGTCAATAGAAAAGTTCATACGAAACAGCCCAGCAAAGAACTCAATCGACGGTGAGTTCTCACGGCAACATCTCATCTCTGGTGCTGGCCACAGTTTCAAAACATAGCTTTTGCATCATTAACGCTCTGTATAAGGAGATCAATCCTCCAGGTCTTGCTCTTTTCCCCTTTGGCGAGCATGCAAGATTGTCAAAGCTGCCCAAATTACAAAAACACTAACAGCGATTGAGCAATGTTTGACTGCTTCGAACGTGCACACATAATTACTTATATCCACGCTCGCACGCCTGTTCCTCCACTGCTTTGCACAGTTCATCTATATGAGCATACATGAACTGCGCGGCCTTCTCCCCGTCATGGTCGCAGATGGCCTGCGCAATCTGCTCATGCTCTTTCACATATACTCTGCCTCGCTCCCGTGTGACAAGCGTCTCCATGACAGCCTCTATTTTTTTCTCCTCATAGATCAGCATGTTCAAAATGGGGCAAATAAACTTGTTGTGGCTGATGTCGGCCACGACCGCATGAAACTCCAGAGCGGGCTCCGTGGGATCCCGGTTCTGCTCCACAGTATCGCGGTGGTCTTCCACAGAACGCATAAGTACCGCGATATCCTCCGCCCTGGCGCTGATGGCTGCCTGCCGTGCCGCCTCTGTCTCCAACGCACGCCGTACATATAAAAGCTCGATCAACTCGCCATATTCCGTTACCTTCATGGCCTTGCTCAGCTTTTCCTGCATGCGCGTGCGCTCTAGACGTTCTTCAAGCTCCTCCAGATGAGCCTGCCCGATCGGCGTGAGCACACGGCCTTGATTGCTCTTTTGGACGGTATACTCGCGATAGTCCAGCTCCTTAAGATACCGCCCAATGGTGGCTGTACTGCAGTCAATACCAAAGCTCAACAGATCCTCACGCAGCACCCACGAACCTGCCGGTTCATCCTTGTCCGCGATAAAGCGCAACAAGAGATAGGAGATCATTTTTGTGCGCGATGAAAACAGGCCTGTACGCATTAAACTTTTTTCACTGTTAAATACCATTTTGATACTCATTTCTTGTAAAAGATTATCAGAATATTTCCATATTATGGTTAAATTATAACGCTATTTTTGCTGTTTTGCAATTCTCATTGACGTTATGCACTTTCTTTGCCATTCTTTTTCGGACGTCCGTTCCAGCACCAAGCCGCAACGCCTCCCAGCACTACAGCCGCCCCCACCAGGGCCCAAGGGCCTGGCACCTCGCCCACCAGCAGCGCCACCAGCAAAGGATTCAGCACTGGATCCAGCATCAAGAGGATAGATGTCTCCACCGGCGGCGTGCAGGGAGCGGCCTTTGCAAAAAGAATCATGGGAATCCCTGTGGATATCACGCCCAGAAATACCACAGCTACCAAAGATACCGCCGTGACAACCGGCGGCTCTGTTATGACCGCCGCGGCCCCAATGCCAACAGAGAGCAAACACGAGACCATACCATATTCTATCACATCTGCGCCAGAGTATCGGGCATACAGTGTATTGACCGCCATCAATATCCCGCTGCACAGTGCAAGCAGATTGCCCACCAGATGTCCGGGCGACAGCTCGTCCAGGAAGAAAAGCGCGATTCCTCCCATAAGCACGGCCGTGAGCAAGATATCTCTGCGTTGCGCCCTCCGGCGTAGCACAAGCCACGACAGAAGCACCACAAACATGGGGTTTGTATATTGCAGCACGATAGCATTAGCTGCTGTCGTGAGCTTATTGGCGGCCACAAAGCATGTGGTACATGCATAGCTGCAAATCGCTCCCAGCAAGACGGGGCGAGAAAAGCGCATCTTAAAGCTTCCCCGGGCTATACCAAGGCAAAAAAATGCGAACATTTTTTCTGCTGCACTGATGACAAGCGGGTTCCAATCCACAAACTTGAACGCCGCGCCCATGGTGCTGTATCCCACAGCTGTGAGAATCAGATACAGCCGTGCGCGCGCCGCTCCCACCACAGCCTGGCGCTCGCTGTATTCCAGCTCCGTCCCGCTCAATAATATCCCTCCCGCGTCCAGCCGGCCAGCGGCATATCCTTCTCCCAACCCGTGGCCTCCAGACGCTGGCAGAGCAACTGTGCGCAGCGATTTGCACGCTTGATCTCTGCGTCCTCGTCTATTGTACGCATGCGGCCGTTCTCTACCACAAACGCCCCGTCAATCAACACTGTGTCCACCTCGCTGCCGCTGGCCGAATAGACAAGGTTCGGCACGATATTGCGCACCGGCCACGCCAGCACAGGGCTCATGGCAGGTGTGTCCAGAGCCACGAGTACAACGTCCGCCTTTTTGCCCGCCCGTAATGAGCCCACGCTTTCCTCCATACCCATACACTGTGCTGCCTCGATAGTAGCCATACGCAGCACCTTCCATGCGGGAAAACTAGTGGGATCTGTATTTTTCACCTTATGCAAAATGGATGTGAATTTCATCTCATTAAACAGATTGTTGCAGTTGTTGCCGGGAGCTTGGTCTGTCCCAAGGCCTACACGGCCGGCGAGCGCCATATAATCCTGTGCAGGCGGTATCTCTCCACCGATGATACCGATGCTGCCTGTACACAACGCCATGCTGACACCACGCTCAGCTAGAAGCGCCCGTTCCGCTGCGGTTGTCTCGGTGATATGCGCCGTATGCAGGCGGCGATCCAGATACCCCAATTCGTCCAGCAGTTCTACCGGCCGTTTTCCATACCGCTGCATCACCTGCCGGGTCTCCCGGGGACTCTGGGCAACGTGCATATGAATGCCGAGATTCATCTTTTCCGCGTAGCTCCGGATCTCTTTCAGCAGCGGCACCGAGCACATATCGCTAGCCTGCGGTCCCATCATGCAGGTAATGCGCCCATTGTATGTTTGATGGTATTTCTCCACAAGGCGCACCGCATCGGAGAATTTTTTGTTTTCCCGTGCCGTGTCAAACTCCCGAAGCGCCGTATCCTCCACACCATAGGTCACGGTCGGCAAGCCGTTGATCATCTCGGCCGCTACCACGCGCGTACCTGCTGCGATATGATTTTTAATCAGCTCAAGCATGGGGAAATCATAATCGCAGAAGGTTGTGGTGCCTTTTTTTACAGCTTCGATGATATTCAGCATAGAACCGGCAACCAGATCCTCTGTTTCAGCCAAACTGAGAAGCGGAAGGACACCACTGTACATCCATTTTGCGATATCCTGGCTGCCTCCTCGCACGATTGCATTAGACGTATGAATATGGCAGTCGATCAGCCCTGGAAGCACGGCATGATCATGCGCATCCACATAACGATGGGCGGAATACTGTTTCAGTATCTCCGGTGTCGGCCCTACTGCAACAATGCTGTCTCCCCTAATGGCAACGGCACCGTTCGGGATCATCCCTGAACCGGGGCCTTCCATCGTCAGCACATATCCTCCATGGATAATAATATTCGCTTTTTCTCTCATCAATAATATTCCTCTTGCGTCCACCTAGCCAAAGGTAATGTTTTTGTCCACGCCTCCTTCTGTAAGCGTAGCTCCATACTTCTAGCCGCCGCATTTGCTTCCGTCACAGCCTCGCACTCATTTACAGTTAGAACCTTATGATTTTCCACAACGAACTGACCATCCACAAGCACGGTCTCAACCTCACCGCCGCGCGCCGCATACACCAAATTAGGTACGATATTACGTACCGGCACCTCCAGAATAGGCGTGAGATGAGGCACCTGTAAATTCACTATGATTATGTCTGCCAACTTGCCCGCGCGTAATGACCCGATACTTTTTTCCATTCCTAAAGCTTGCGCTGCTTCAATGGTTGCCATTCGGAGGACTTTCCATGCGGGGAATACCGTAGCATCTGCATTTTTATATTTATGCAACAATGCTGTTATCTTCATCTCGTTGAACATCATGTTGCAGTTATTGCCAGGAGCTTGATCTGTTCCCAAACCCACTTTTCCACCAAAACTTAAAAATTCCTGTGCAGGTGGCAGTTCACCACTGATAATATCTATGCTGTTGCTGCACAGGCACAAAGCCGCGCCCGAACGCGCTACCTGCTCTACTTCCCATAGCTCTGCGTTCGTCATGTGCGCCGCTAATAGGTGGCTATTCAGATATCCAAGTTCTTCCAGCAACGCCACGGGCCGCTTTCCTGTGCGCAATTTGCACTGAACAATCTCTTCTTTCGACTGCGTCACATGCATATTGATAAGTACGTTTTTCTGATCTGCTAAGTTTTTAATTTCTCGTAGCAGCTCTACCGAACACATATCTACTGCCTGCGGTCCATAACGGCAGGTGATGCGCCCACCGTTGCTCTGATGGTAATGCTCTATTAATGCGGTGTTATCCGCTAGTTTTTGTTGCCCAATAGCTGAGTTTAGCGGGTATTCAATCCCATGTTCAATTACAGACACATCTACCGGCAACTCATTGATCATATTGCTTAAAACCGCTCGCACTTTTGCTTTTTCATAATTGGGAGCTATCGCCAGCATGGGAACGTCAAAATCACAAAATGTAGTAGTGCCTGACTTCAGTGCTTCCAAAATGTTAAGCATTGAACCTTTTGCTAGATCATCTGGTTGCGCAACACTTAGCATGGGCAGAATACCTCTGAACATCCATTCTGAGGCGGGCAAATCCTGGGATACGCCCCGCACAATTGCATTTGATGTATGCATATGTACGTCAACAAAGCCCGGCAATATAGCTTTCCCTATCGCTTCAATATAGCGATGGGCTTTATATTGCCGCATTACTTCATCCGTAGAGCCTACAACTTCAATTTTATTCCCTTTAATTCCAACAGCGCCATTATTGATGAGACCCGTGCCCGGTCCTTCCATCGTTACTACATAACCACCATAGATAATGATGTCAAGCATAAATGTTCTCCCTTCGTATCAGTGCATGCCCATATAGGTTTCTTGAATGAACGGATCGTCCAGCATCTCTTCTGCGATCCCTTCTTTCACAATCCTCCCCACTCCCAAAACATAGGCCCTGTCCGCCGTTTCCAGCGCTAATTGGGCGTTCTGTTCAACGATAAGCAGTGTCGTTCCATGAGTACGGTTGATTTGTTTAAACTTCTCAAACATCTCGTCAATGACAATAGGTGCAAGCCCTAGGCTGGGTTCATCCAACATCATCAGCTTTGGCGCGGCCATCATAGCTCGTCCAACTGCCAGCATTTGCTGCTCACCGCCCGATAACGTCCCTCCTACCTGTTTATATCGCTCCTTAAGGCGTGGAAATAGTTCGAATACTTCTTCCATCCGCTGAACAATCACAGCCTTTTTCTTTTCTTTATACGCCCCCACCAGCAAATTTTCACGGACCGTCAGATTCACAAATATCCGCCTTCCTTCGGGCACAAGGCTGATCCCGTGCTCCACAAACTGGCAGACACGTTGAGGCAAACTTTTCCCTTCAAATAGAATATCCCCCCCGCTGTACTCTTTATCTCCAGCTATAGTGCGCAACAAAGTGGATTTTCCCGCACCGTTTGAACCAATGATGGTTACTATCTCGCCAGTATTCACGGTCAGAGAAACACCCAAAAGGGCCCGTATCCCTCCATAAGCCACCTCTAGATTCTTCACAACAAGTATCGGTGTATTCGGATTTATACTCATTGCTTTTTCCTCCGTTCCCCAAGATATGCCTTTATGACCTGCGGATTATTCTGTATTTCCTGCGGTGTGCCAGTGGCCAGCAATGTCCCCAAATTAAGTACTGTAATATTTTTACACACTTCCATCACTACTTCCAAATGATGTTCAATAAGAACGATTGCGAGGCCCGTATTCTCGTGGATTTGCCTGAGGAATTGCACTAGCTCGATACTCTCTCCCGTATTCATACCTGCCGCTGGCTCGTCCAAGAAAAGCAGCTTTGGCTTTGTAGCTAGGGCACGGGCGATTTCAAGCTTTCTTTGCAATCCGTACGGCAGCGCCCCCGCTTCCTGGTCGGAAAAATCTTGAAGTCCGACCATTTCAAGGAACTCCAATGCTTTCTCAAATGCCTCGCGCTCTTTTTTTCTAACCTTCGGTGTGCAGAGCATCGCTTCTAGCGCAGTATAAGGAGGAACGCTGTTTAGGCCGATTGCTACATTCTCGCATACGCTCATTTTGGGATAAATCCTAATGTTCTGGAATGTACGTGCAATACCCATATGTGCGATTTTGTCCGGACGACACCCGTTAAGCCTTTTTCCGTTGAAATACACTGCTCCATCGGTAGGCTTTACTACGCCCGTCACAGCGTTGAACACTGTCGTTTTTCCTGCGCCATTTGGGCCGATCAAACCTTTAAATTCCCCTTGTTCTACAGAGAAACTCACATCCTGTACAGCCTTGACACCTCCAAAATGCACACTGAGATTTTTCAGTTCTAATAGTGCCATGGCCCATTACCCCCTTTTCTCCAAAATAGCCTTTACCCGTTTCGCTACATTTCGCAAAGGTTGAAGTGAAAATTCTTTGAAGCCCATCAACCCATCCGGCTTAAACCGCATCATTAAAATGAGCACGAGGCCGTAAATTGCCAGACGCCAATTGGACAAAAAGCGGAGCACCTCCGGCATGGCCGTAAGAATGGTTGTCGCCATAACCGGGCCACTCACAGAAGCCACTCCCCCCAACACGACAGAAGTCAGCAGATTGGTGGACATCACTGAACCAAAGGTATTGGGAACCATATATGTATAATAGTGAGCCATCATGCCGCCTCCCACTCCGCAAAAGAAAGCGCTAATCATCAGCACCTTTAATTTTTCACGAAAGATGTTGACACCTATAAGTTCTGATGCGTCTGCATAATCACGAATAGCGCGCGCAATTCTTCCATGCTGGGAACGCGCATAGTTATACGCAAATAAGACGCTCAATGCGGCAAGGCAAAGCGCTACAGGTAGCGTGGTTTTCTGTGGAATTGCAGATATACCGAGTGCTCCGCCTATCATCGGATGATTAATATTACTTAATATTACACGCACTGCTTCTGAAAAGCCTAAAGTAGCAATAGCAAAACAATCCGAAGACATTTTTCCTCGGAGTGTCGGCCATCCAATAATAATACTGCTCACTGCGGCTATCGCCCCGCCTGCCAACAGCGCCAGAAAGTAAGGCACTTGAAAATACTTTGTTAGAATCGCGGCGGTATATGCTCCAATGCAAAGGAAACATGCGTGCCCCATAGAAAACAATCCAATATATCCTGTAAGCAGTAATAATCCGCTGACACATACGATGTTAATGCATGTGCTAATTAATATTCCTTCTACATATCCCACACTACCGCCTCCTTACAATTTGTCATGGACACCCTTACCAAAGAGTCCATTGGGTTTGAAAATCAGTACCAAAACCAAAAGTCCATAAGCTACCAAGTCACGATAAGTGGTGGAAACATAAGAAGATATCATTGTTTCCAAGAAGCCCAACAGCAGCCCCGAAAACACAGCGCCTGGCAAGCTTCCAAGCCCACCTACTGTAGAAGCCACAAAACCTTTCATCGCCACATTGCCCATATTTGGATATACGGAATACTTCATTCCGTAAAAACACCCGGCCAAGCCAGCAGCGGCACCCGACAACACGAATATTACAATAGCTACAAAATTCACATTAATTCCCATAAGTGCTGCTGTGCCCGTATCAAATGAACTTGCACGTATACCAAGTCCCACTTTGGATTTATAAAGAAAGAACCACAACACTATCAGCATCGACAACGACAATACAGCCGCCAAAATGTCTGCCCGCGGAATCACAACACCGCCAAAATTCACAACCTTCTTAGCCCATTCCGACGGAAAAGCGCGTACACCGCCTCCAAACAGTTGAATGGCCAAGTTCGGCACAAATGTGCTGATCCCCAACGCCGCAATCATCAAATATAGTTTCAGCGCATTCCTTTTGCGCATTGGACGATAAATCGTCAGTTCCATTAAAACGGATACCAGTGCTGCTACAACCATTGCGAGCAAAATTCCTGCAAGCAGCGGAAGTTTCAATAGTGGGATTGCGTAGAATGCTGCGAATGTTCCCAGCATCATAATGGGTCCAAATCCAAAATTGGAAAAATTAAACACACTGAACACCAACGCATATCCAACTGCCAGTAAGGCGTATACGCTGCCAATAGAAACGCCTGTAGCGCATTGCTGCAGAAAAACCTGCATAACTATCACCATCCTTTTCCAAGCCTTCACGCCTCATAAATACAGACGGCCGTTCACATGTATCTTTTTATGTCGACATGCAAACGGCCGCTTTTACAACTACACTATTTTGCCGTGTAAGAACCCAGATTCTCCACTCCCTTATCTGTAAAAGTTTTTATTACAAATTCGAGTCCTTTAAGATTATGCGTCGCAGAATCATACCCCTGTGATGAACCCGTGAACAATTCAATCTCTGTTGCCTCGTCTAGTGCTTGTCGCAGCGTGTCAGGTTCCACAGAATCTGTTTTCAGTACAGCATATTCAAGAATTTTAATCGCATTAAAACTGATGAGTCCAGCCATGTGCACACTCATGCCGGAATCTCCATGGTTGGTGTCGTAGGTCGCTTTAATATTATTATAACGCGGGTCATCTAGATTTCCGTTTGTTCCGAAAACACAGCCTTCAAGTTCCTCTCCCGCAATGTCCAACAATTCCGTTGCGTCAAAGATTGATGTTCCTAATAATTTAATCTCCCCAGCATATCCAAGCTCAGAAAGCTGCTTCGCCACATTCCCTACCTCTTTATAAGCCATAGCGGGCATGAAAATATAATCCGGGTCACTCTGTGCCAGTTTCGTTAGCTGCGCCCTAAATTCCATATCCTCTACTTGATAAGTTGCTTCATCTACTATTTCGCCGCCATATCCTTCATATGCTTTTACAAAGGCGTCTCTCATAGCTACACAGTCCACCAGTGTGGTCTCGTATAAAACGGCTACACGTGGATTATTCAATTCCTGATATGCGTAACTTGCAACGGCAACCACTAGATCCTCGTTCATAGGACCACAGCGATAAGTATAATCACGTACGGTACCATCTTCAGCCACCGTCACCAACTGTGCTGCACTGGAAGGAATATGCAATATTCCTGCCTTATTACACAATTCTGCTACAGCCGTTCCTTGGGCGGAGTTGCTTGGCCCAAGAATTGCATGTGCTCCTTCTTGAATCAGCTTGTTGGTCGCATTTACCGCCTCTGAAAAATCTCCTCCTGTACCAGAAATGTCATAAGAACGCAAGTCAATCATATGGCCATTCCAGCCACCCTCCGCGTTAATCTTATCCACATAATCTTCCATTAAATACTGCGGCACCAAACCATATAAAGCATCCGGGCCCGACGACCACCCCAAAAAGCCAACAATAATAGGCTCTTTCCCATCGGAACCTTCACTTATCGCACCAGAAGCATCACCCGACGGTTTCGGCACTGTAGTAGGATTTGAACCACTCGCGCTACTGCATGCCACCATTGTAAACAGCATCACAAAAGTCAATAAAAACGCTACTATCTTTTTCATTTTGCTCCTCCTAAATTTTATTGTTTATATTCTGTTCTATGGATGTTTTACCATCCATGACATTCCTTTACTTACCTCGAGATACATAATGCCCCCATCCGCCTGGTGCTCTCACAATACCATGATCATAAATCAGTTCGCCCCGCACCCATGTCTGTTCCACCTTTCCTTTAAGTTGTGCCCCATGATAAATATTGTGGCTGCTCTTCGTCTTGGAAAGGCTTTTTGTTCCATCGAACACCCATTCAGCATCCAGATCCACCACAGCGATATCCGCATCTGTTCCCGGCAGGAGTGACCCTTTCCGGGGAGCGAGCCCCATCACCCGCGCTGGATTTCCCGATGTTAGGGCCGCCAGTCGTTCCAGCGGCAAGCCGCGCTTATGGACTCCCTCGGTGAGCATCCCCGCCAGCATTGCATCATATCCGCCAAAACCGGAATATTCTTTGAAAAAATTGCCATGGCTGACAAGGGATGTGTAATAGCTATCCATCGTGACCGGGGCGTTATACAGCGCCGCCAGCAGATATTTCTTGATGTTGCGGACATAGGTGGTGTTCTCCCGCATCCGGTCAAGGACATACTCGATGTGCGAGGCGTTCAGCTTCAGGAACCGCGACCGGACGACCTCTGCCGGGTAGTCGTCCCCGGCCACGCGGATCATCTCCCGGTTGGAACAGACGGTATCCACCATAAGCTCCACCAGCTCGTCCAGCCGGTCTTTGTCGAGCTGCACATTCTGCGAAAGAACGTCATACTCGATGTTCTCCAAAATCAATGCCCGATAGCTTTCCCGCTTTCGCATCCCGTCCTGTCCAATCCGCTCCCTGGGGGCTGGGGGACTTGATAGGATAGGACTTGATTCTTGCGTAATTGATAAATCTGTCTTTGATGGATAGTTACTTGATTCTTCTTTATTTAATTGGGCGGGGTTCTCCTGAATTGGAGCGTCCAACATTGGATTTGCCTGTACGGGATTTTCCCGTATAGGTTTTTCCTGTGTAGGTGACGGCGCTTTAGGCTGTTCCAGAATGGTGTATTCGATAGAGCCGAGCTGCCCGTTTGCGCTGCGGACACGCGAACGAATCAGATAGCCGTGCGCCTCCAGCTCCCGGATGCCGCCGCTGATGCTGTCAATGCCATCCTTGCAGATACGGGCAAGGCCCTTCATGGTGTAGTCCCAATTCTCCGGCAGGGACAGCATGAGAGATAAAAGCCCTTTCGCTTTCAGCGACAGCGACATATCCCGCAGATGGTAGTTGGACATGACCGTGTAATCCCTGGTCTTTTCGATACGGAATACAGCCATCTTCGCACCTCCTTCCTGTGAAAATGAAAAGTGTTGATTTTGAGCGGTTTGTCCGTCTGTGAGCCTCCGCTGCCTCCCGCATGGGAAAACACCCACGTCATGTTCAGAACGCAAGCCACAGCGAAAGAAAACGCAGATTTTCCACCCAAATCACGGCACTTGAATTGGGGTATAGAAAAAGGGCGGCTGTCTGAAAAACAGTCGCCCAAAAAGGGGATATATACAAGTTATTTGCTACTCGTCCGCCTTGAAAACCGTTGATATTACTGGCTTTTTCAAAAAGTTCTGTATCACCACTCGCACCACGTCGGAATGGACTATGCTCCATTCAAAAAGCCCAGCCAGTTGGCTGGGCTTTTCTCATACCGCTCCGTCATTCCTCCTTTTCCCCACAAAACTTTGCTGCGCAAACTTTCGCGGGAGCCCCGCCCTACGGGCCGAGGAGAAAAGCGGGTATCCATTTTATCACGCCAACTCAGCCTCTAAAACCGCTTGGGAAAGCCATTCCCGGGCGGTTTTGTTTTTGCAACAACACACTTTATAACCACTTTTGCCCGGATGCGGGACAAGGGTGAATGATCGGCACACAGGGCAGCACACAAGTACCATCGTAAATCGGCATAATGCCCAATTGTAAGCCCCGCTCTGATGGGGTATAATAGCAGCACAGGAAGGTGGAGCGGATGAACAACGAAGAATTGATTTTGCAGATGTTGGGCAAAATTTCGGACAAGTTAGAGGAACACGATAAGCACTTTGAATCTATTGACAATCACTTTGAATCTATTGACAATCAGTTTGAGTCCATTGACAATCGGTTTGAGTCTATTGACAATCACTTTGAGTCCATTGACAATCGGTTTGAGTCTATTGACAGTCGATTTGAATCTATTGACAATCGGTTTGAGTCTATTGACAATCGGTTGGAGTCCATTGACAATCGGTTTGGATCTATTGACAATCGGTTTGAATCCTTGGAAACAGACGTGCGCCATACCCGCATGTTGATTGAAAAGCAAGAGCACAACGTGCAGCTTATCGCGGAACAGTACGGCGATATTTCCGCAAAGCTGGAGCGCGTGCGTGAGATCGACGAGCTGCGCGACCGAGTACGGACACTGGAAACGGTCGTGCGTAATCATACGGTATCCATCAAGGAACTGCGCAAGGCTGAATAAAAGCACAAAGCGGGCAGCGTAAAAGCTGCCCGCTCTTTTATGCCGTTTTCCCTCCTGTGGCTTTGCGCTTTTTCGCGCTGTGTGTCCAGACGGGAAAAATATCGGGGCACAGCGTTAGCTGCTTCAAACCATATTTCCTGATACGCCTGAATGGGCAAGTCGGGTATTCGGTAATAACGTTTCAAAACGTGTCCCGGATTCGCGGCATGCAAGCATTTACCGAATGCGCCCCGGCGTTCGCCGCGCGGCATGGCTCGCCCTGTGTGCGGGCGGGGATAAGGCCAGCAGCGCATGCTTGCGCGTTTCCACTTTTATGTTTGAGGCTTCTTGCGATTTGCGTTTTTTTATTTATAATGGAAACAAATACATACATTTTGAGGAAGGCAGAAAGACGCCTCGCGAATTTTACAGCCTTTTTTGTGAAAAAACTTTGAAAGGGTGTCTGAATGGAAAACAAAAAAATAGAGTTGGGTGTATTCGCAGCAGAAAACAGAAAACGTGCTGCAGATTTTCTGAATAAAACGACGAATAAAGTGAAAACAGCTCTTGACCAAAATGATGATGGCGAGCTTAATTTAAAAGATGCATCCATAATTGCAGAGACCCTCAATGCCTCTGTAAAAGGAACCGTTGCAGTTATAAAAGATATTGCACAAACGAAAAATCGGGAATTGGAATTAAAAACGCTTCAGCCTATTTTCGCAGAAAATTTGGACGGCGCGGATTTCTTGCTGCCAAAGCTTGTCCGCATTACCGAGATGGACAAAAGACGTGCAGAAAGCGAAGTTTGCAAAGGTTCTGTGGGCTATTTCTCGAAAGAAAAAGATTTGAAGGTCGTCAATATTTTCCGAGATAAAATCGGTACTTTTGGGCTGACCTTTTATCCAGACACCGATAACGATATTTACTATGTTGACCCCAGTGACCGCGACTGTTATATCGCCATGGATGATTATTTCAGTTATTTAAAAACTGCCCGAGTCAACGAACTGCAAAAAATTGCACAGGATTTGGGCGCAAAACATTTTAGAGTAACTTTCAAAGAGCAAAAAACAACCTTTTCCAAGAAAAAGCAAAAAGGCAGCGCGAAGGCAAGGGCAGCAGGGGACCACGCCGATGTAGATGCAGAACATGAACTTGCTTCCACTGCAGTGGCTACTGTGGAAATTGCTGCTGAACTGGATTTTCCCGGTCACGCCCCCATGCCACCGGAACTCCATTATCTGCAAAGAGAACCTGCCATTCAAACGTTGATTTCCCTGCGAATGGATAAAGCTTCGCCATTGACACACCAGAAATACACTCTGAAGCTTAGCAACTCATCTGGAATAAAAGAAAGCGATGCCATTAAAATCGACGCAGCATTAAAATCCATGAAGATTTGCGGCAACACTACAATTGCCAGCGAGGTCCAGAGCGAAGCGCGAAAATTCTTTGAATATGAAATTGATTTCTAAACCGTCTTCAAATTTACAGCACGCCAAAAGCAGACTGCTCTTGTAAAGAGCAGTCTGCTTTTCATTTTGGGCTTTCCTTTTCCATAAGCCTTTTTGTTCCCGTCCCGAAAGCTCTCCGCTGCGGCTGTCCGCGCGGCGCCGCAGCGGGTGACAAAATCCGGAACACGTAGTATAATAGAAGAAAATTTTGGTAATTTTTGTCCTTAAATGTATAAGACTGTCGAATGTAGTCCCCCCGGAGCGGCGCCTGCGTTCCGCATGCCCGCGGCGCGCTCTCACTCTTGGAGCATGGTGGTTATGATCAAGCAACATTTAAAGCAAAACGTATACGAAGCCTTTCTGGAACGGCTGAAATTCATTTTTGAGGAGTTCGACAATATCTATATCTCCTTCTCCGGCGGGAAGGACAGCGGCCTGCTGCTGAATCTGGTGCTGGATTACCGGGACCGCTGCTTCCCCCAAAAGGCGCTGGGCGTTTTTCATCAGGATTTCGAAGCGCAGTACACTGTGACGACGGAATATGTGGAACGCACCTTCGAGCGCATCAAGGGCCGTGTGGAGCCTTATTGGGTCTGCCTGCCCATGGCCACGCGCACCGCGCTCAGCAGCTACGAAATGTACTGGTACCCCTGGGACGACACCCGCCGGGACGCCTGGGTGCGGGAAATGCCGCAAAAGGAATACGTCGTCAACCTGGAAAACAACCCCATATCGACCTACCGCTACCGCATGCATCAGGAGGACCTTGCCAAGCAGTTCGGCAGATGGTACCGCATTTCACACGGCGGCCGGAAAACCGTCTGTCTGCTGGGCATCCGGGCGGACGAATCCCTGCAGCGGTACAGCGGCTTTTTAAACAAGAAATTCGGCTACAAGGGCGAATGCTGGATCAGCAAGCAGTTCAAGGACGTCTGGTGCGCGTCGCCCCTGTACGACTGGTCCACCAGCGATATATGGCACGCCAATTACCGGTTCGGCTACGATTACAACCGCTTGTACGACCTGTACTACATGGCCGGCCTCAAGCCCTCGCAGATGCGCGTGGCCTCGCCGTTCAATGACTATTCCAAGGATTCGCTCAACCTGTACCGCGTCATCGACCCCGAGGTCTGGACAAAGCTGGTGGGGCGCGTGCAGGGCGCGAATTTTGCCGCGATCTACGGCCATACCAAGGCGATGGGCTACCGGAACATCACGCTTCCCGAGGGGCACACATGGAAATCCTACACCCAGTTCCTGCTGGACACACTGCCCGCCCGCCTGCGCAACAATTACGTCAAAAAATTCAGAACGTCCATCCAGTTCTGGCACGAAACGGGCGGCGGGCTGGACGAAGCCGTCATCCGTGAGCTGGAGGCCCACGGCTACCCCATCCTGCGGAACGGCGTCTCCAATTACACCCGCGACAAAAAGTCCCGCATCATTTTCACAGGCCCCATCCCCGACGATACGGACGACATCAAATCGTCAAAGGACATTCCCAGCTGGAAGCGGATGTGCTACTGCATTTTGAAAAACGACCACAACTGCCGCTTCATGGGCTTTGGCCTGACGCGCCAGCAGCAGCGGCGCATTGATATCATCCGCAAGAAATACAAAAGCGTGGAGGCGATGGAAAATGGCGTATAAAAGCCCGGTCTACCATGTCATTCCCGTACCCATCGAAAAGGTGCGGCCGAACACATACAACCCCAACGCCGTGGCCCCGCCCGAAATGCGCCTGCTGTACGAAAGCATCAGGGCGGACGGCTACACCATGCCCATCGTGTGCTATTACGCCAAAAGCCAGGACATTTATGTGATCGTGGACGGGTTCCACCGTTACCGGGTGATGCTGGAGCATCCCGACATCTACGAGCGCGAAGGCGGCGTGCTGCCGGTTTCGGTCATCGACAAGCCGCTGGACCAGCGGATGGCCAGCACCATCCGCCACAACCGGGCAAGGGGCAGCCACGACGTGGACCTGATGAGCAACATCGTCAAGGAGCTTCACGAGCTGGGCCGTTCCGACGCATGGATCGCAAAGCATCTCGGCATGGACAAAGACGAGATCCTTCGCCTCAAGCAGATCACCGGGCTGACGGCGCTTTTCAAGGATGTAAAGTTCGGGCAGGCATGGCAGCCCATGGACGAGGAAGACGGGGATGAAAGCGAAAACGGTGACGACGCGCTGCTGGGCTAAGGCCTCCCCCTCTGCCCCGGCGCCCGCCGTTTCGCCTCCAGCGAAACCGTGCGATCGCTTCCCGCAAACGGGAGATTGCAGGCGTCCAAATGACGTTTTTGTGTTAGAGCGGCGTTGCAAAATCCGTTTTATGGGACACCTGCTGTTGTAAAATGGTATCCGAAAGAACCGAAAACCATTCTCAAGGAGGAAGCGGCTGTGGCATTCAAAATTGGTTTTGCAGCAGAGTTTCTCGAAAATAAGCGCATGGAGTCCAAATCCGCTGTGCCGGAGCCGGCAGCAGCCCCGCGCAGATCAATGGTACAGGTGTACTTTGCAGAACGCAATATGAATCTGGCCTATTACAACGACCAGTTTGACCTGCATTGCGGCGATACGGTCTATGTGGACGGCAAGCTGGAAGGCATGCGCGGCCGCGTCACCCAGGTCAGCTATAATTTTAAAATCAAAGTATCCGACTACAAGCGCGTGATCGCAGTAGCGGACACTGCGGTCAACGGTCGTTTTTTTATGGCAGGCAGCCACTTCGTCACGTTCGACAGAGCGGCGCTGCCGGGTAGTAAGGTTGTCACCTGGTACAAGGCGCCGGCAAAGGAGGACGATGCGCTCGTCAGCGGCAGCGATGATACCGCATTCTGTCTGGATGACCTCTGGGGAATGAATGTAAGCGCCGGCATCGCAGAGCGCGGGCACAACTACTACACGGAGAACCGGGTCCGATACATCAGCCTTGACGGCAGCAAAGGCTACGCCATCGTTGAAGGCAGCACGGCATACGAGGTTGAGTTCGAATACAGGGACGGTACGATCAGCGGCCTTATCTGCTCCTGCTTTTGCAGCTGCAGCTGCAAGCACGAATTTGCGGCTATGCTGCAGCTGAAGGAAGCGCTGGGCCGAATCGAAAAAAACTACGCAGACCAATATGCGCGCACCGGCTACTTTGCTGCGGTGGACAAGGGCGCGCTGTTCGCCTTCGCCATCGCCGGCAAGGAAGCCGGAAGCCTCACGCTATAAGCGCGCAATACGTTTTGCTTTCACTCCACTTAATACACCGCCTGGCTGCTTTGGGCCGGCAAAGCTTTCGCTGCGGCTTCCCTCTGGCCCCGGCGCAAGGCGCAAAAGGCTTTGAGATTGAGCCATTTTCAAATTTGCAGCACACCAAATGCAGTCTGCTCCTTACGGGACGGGAGCAGACTTCTTTTTATTTTGGGCCTTTCCTTTCCATGTGATAAACTTTTTATTCCCGGCCAAAAGCCCCCGCTTTCGCGGGGGCCTTCCTTTTTTCCCACAAGCGGCGTTTTACAGCAGTGCGCCGCGCCTTTTTGCGCCGTCCGGCACAGCCTCCTCGCACTCGAGGCTGGCGTTTTCGCTGCACAGGTCGAACACAAGGCCGCCGCCCTCCCAAAAGCGGAACCGTGCCCGGGCGCGGTTGCACTCACGGATGGTCCGCGTCATGCCGTCTGTTCGGGGCGCGCGCAGCGGATGTGCCTCCCGCGCCGCGAAGGACGCTTCCAGCAGATACCTGCCCTGCCGCAGCACAAGCCTGCGGGACGACGCCTCCACGATGCGCACGCCCCGGTAGGTGGCCAGCCGGTATTCACGGCCGCGGTACACAACGGCACAGATACACCCTGTAAAGGAGCGTCCGCAGAACGGGATATGCGCGACAGAGGCCATCACGCTGCACGGCTGCGCAAAATCGTTGCACTGTACCCACAGGTAGTCCCGTGGAAAGGCGCTGCCCCGGTCGCCCTCAATGTATCCGGTCCCGCCCGTCAGGTCGATGAATCGGCCGTCCACCGTGAACCCGCCCGCCAGCGTGTGCGCCATGCTGTATACGCTGTGGCTGCACTGCATCGGCAGAAAGCGGAACGGCCCCATGATGTCCGTCCTGAGCGGCGACAGCGGGCCGTAGCGCAACGCGCCCTGCACGCCGGGCAGCTCGGCCGCCACGCCCTCCTCCCCAAAGCAGAAGCCCTGCGCCCCGTCGTACTGCCGGACGGTCCCGTTGGTGATCACCTGGACGAACCGGGTTTCCCCCGCGCGCCCGGCAATGAAACAGATGCTCTCGCCGTTTTTCTGGTGCTTGAGATACACGCCTTCAAAAAGATCCTTCATAGAAACCTCCTTCGGAATATCCGGCGCTTGTCGCCGTTCGGCTCCATTTCGCTACGCGAAACCGCTCGGTCGGTCGTTGCCTCCGCCGGGGCGGGAACAGGAAGCCGCGTGTGGGAAAAGAGGAAGGCCCCCCGCTGTCGCGGGGACGATTACGAGTCTCCGACGGCCTACTTTCTTAGCATTAAGAAAGTAGGCAAAGAACGTTAGGGGGCGTTCCGCTACGCTAAAAAAATTGAATTTCAAATTCCATAACAAATTCAATTTTTTCTTCACGCTTCGCTCCGAGGCCCCCTAAGACCCCCAACGGCAAAAGAGGACTGATTTTTCGGAATCTTTCTTAACAGTAAGAATGACATGCGAAAGATTCTTATCGAAAAATCTGATTGTGAATTTACCCGCGCCTTACAGGCGCGAGAGACTTTTGCAACAGTGTGCATCATTTGTTCCGCCCTTCAGTTTTATATTCCAACTGAATACGAACTATATTCTCTCTATTGGAAATAAAATTCCCTTTGCTCACGCTCTGCCGGCGGAAGAGGAAGAACAGGAACGGAGTATTTTTCTGTGACACTCTCGCATCCGAAGGATGCGGGTAAATCAAAATCCAGATTTTCCGGGAAGCGCCCGTCATGTCATTCTTACTGTTAAGGGCGCGGCGGAAAATCGTTCCTTATTTGCCGTTGGGGGGCCTGGGGGCCTCGGAGAGAGGCGTGAAGAAAAATCATGATTTGATACGGAATTTGAAATCATGATTTTTTAGCCGAACGGAACGCCCCCGGTGTTCTTTGGTTACTTTCTTAACACTAAGAAAGTAACGCCATCGGCAGATTCCGTAATCGTCCCCGCGAAAGCGGGGGACTTTCCTCTTTTCCCACACGCGGCTTCCGTTCCCGCCCCGGCTCTTGCTCCCATTCGGTCGCATTTCGCCTGCGGCGAAACCGCGCGGCCGGTCGTTGCCTCCGCCGGGGCGGGAGCGGAAGCCGCGCTCCCCAAAGCCCCGCCGCTCACCCTTCCAGCTCAAGGTCCCGCATCGCGGGATTTTCGATGAGGCCGCCCTCCTGCGTGAAGCGTGAGCCGTGGCAGGGGCAGTCCCACGAATGCTCCTGCGCGTTCCATTTCAGCGCGCAGCCCATGTGCGGGCAGCGCGGCGCCGTGGGCGTGAGCAGGCTTGCCGCGGCCTCCAGCGCGTTCAGCGCAAGCTGCGGGCGCAGCATGCTGCGGGAGGGGGAAAACACCGGAGCGTCGTCCGGCCTTTTGCCCTGCACCATATCCGTGAGCAGCATGGCCGCCGCCATCGCGGAGGTCATTCCCCATTTGTTGAAGCCCGTGGCCACATACAGGTTTTCCGTGCGGGCCGAATACGGGCCGATATAAGGCACGCCGTCCAGCGTCATGCAGTCCTGCGCGGCCCAGCGGTACCGTATGTGGGCGCGGGGATAATGCCGCTTTGCAAAGGCTTCCAGCTCCCGCCATCCGCCGCCCTGCTTTCCCGTGCGGTGGCTGCCGCCGCCCAGCAGCAGCATTCCCTGCGCGTTCCGGAAGGACAGGCCCTCCGCGGCCTCGTCCACATACATACCGCCCACGTTCGCCGCGTTTTCCAGCGCAAGCACATAGGAGCGGTGCTGGTACATCTTCAGAAAATAGCTTCCGTGCCGGTTGAGGAACGGAAAATGCGTCGCCACGATGACCTTCTGCGCGCGGATCGTCCCGCGGTCGGTAACGGCGCTCGTCCCCTCCAGCCTGCGCACGGGCGTGTGCTCGTAGGCCCGCAGCCCTCTGGCCGCGGCCGCGGCAAAGCGCAGCGGGTCGAACTGGGCCTGGCGCTCGAACCGCACGGCTCCCGCCACCGGAAAAGGCAGCGGCAGCTTGTCCGTAAAGCCCGCGTGGAACCCCAGCTTCTCCAGCGCCGCAAGCTCCTTTTCCAGCTTTCCCCGGTCGTCCAGGGAATAGACAAACGCATCCTTTTCCTCGAACCCGCAGTCGATCTCCCGGCACATGCCGCGGTAGCGCGCCAGCGCCGCCTCGTTGGCGTGCAGGTACATCCCCGCCTTTTCCGCGCCGAAGCGGCGCAGCAGCCCGTCGTATACCAGCCCGTGCTGGGACGTTATCTTCGCGGTGGTGTCCCCGGTGGTGCCGGCGCATAACCGGTCCGCCTCCGCCAGCACACAATCCACGCCCGCCTGCCGCAAAAAATGCGCGCACAAAATCCCCGCCATCCCGCCGCCGATGACCAAAACGTCCGTCCGGACGTCCCCCTCCAGCCGCCCGTATTCCGGCATCGCCGCCGTGTCCCGCCACATCGAAAGCATCCGTTTTCCCCATTCCGTCCCTGTTTTTGTGCGGCGCCCGCGTATCATGCCGCCACGGATAGTGTTTACCGCGCGCCGCCCCCTATGCGGCGCCGTGCAAAAACGCCCTGTCTTCCGCCGCAAAAGCAGAAAACAGGGCGTTTTCGGAGTATGCACGCCGCGGCGCTCACAGCAGCACCACGCAGTTGCGTCCGTTCTTTTTGGCAATGTACAGCGCGCGGTCCGCACGGCTCACAAGGTCCTGCAGCACGGGCGCGCTGCCGTCCCGCGCCGGGCTGTACACCGTTACGCCCACGCTCACCGTCAGCGGGCCCGCGCAGCAGCCGTCCGGCGCACAGGGGCCAAGCTCCTCCACGGCGCGGCGCAGGCGCGCTGCCTGGCGCATGGCTTCGGCCGTGTCCCGGCAGGGCGTGCACAGCAGAAATTCCTCGCCGCCGAACCGGCATACCATGTCCGAGGAGCGCGCCAGCACGCTCTGCAGCGCGCCGCCCACGCGGCAAAGCGCGCCGTCGCCCGCAAGGTGGCCGTGCGCGTCGTTGTATTCCTTAAAATGGTCGATATCCGCCATCAGAACAGCCATCGGCTTTTCGCAGCGGCGGCACATGACCAGCATGGTCTCCGCCTTTTCCTGCCCGCCTCGGCGGTTCAAAAGGCCCGTGAGCATGTCGGTGCCGCACTCCTGCCGCAGCTGTTCAATGCGCCGTTCGTCCCCCGCCCGCGCTCTGCGCGAGAGCACGCGCCCCGTGGCGTATGCCGCAAAAACGAACGCGCCCGCGCGCAGCGCCGCGGCCAGCACACACCGGCCCGCGCCTTTGTCATATCTGCTGATGATCGCTCCCGCCCCTTTTCGAATTTCCACATATTCCCATTTTCATCCCTTTGATTGTAGCAGGAAGCAATGTCGAAAAAGTGCAAAGCATGCCCTGCATAAAGGTGAGCATACAGAAGAAAACCGGAGGATTTCAAAGCAAAACCCGCTTTTTTTACGGAATCCACAGAAAAAACAGCGTTTTTTCGCGGTTTCTGCAAAAATATTGCAAAAAAAATGGGTAAAATATATTGACAAACCGGCAAGCGGCCCGTATAGTATCATTTGTGCGCTGCAAAGCGCAGCCATCTTAACATACGCCAGCGTAACATGCGCCGCTGCAGCCGCTCCTTCGGGCGGTGTAACAAACCTTTTGCGGGGTGGCGCTCTCTTCGCTGGGCCCGGGGCTTCCCCGGGAAAAGCCGCAAAGGGGGATGCATATGGACAATTCTATCATCGTTGCACTGAAAAACATTGTTGTCGATTTCGACGGCGAGCCCATTTTAACAGGGCTTTCCCTCGACATCCATGACAAGGAGTTCGTCACACTGCTGGGGCCTTCGGGCTGCGGGAAAACGACGACGCTCCGCGTCATCGGAGGGTTCGTGGAGCCGAGATCGGGCAATGTTTTTTTTGCGGGCAGGGACATCACGCGCCTGCCGCCGTACAAACGGCAGGTCAACACCGTGTTCCAGAAATACGCGCTGTTCCCGCACCTGAACGTGTTTGAAAACGTGGCGTTCGGGCTGCGGCTGCAGAAGCTGGACGAAAAAGAGATCCGCTCCCGCTGTCTGGAGATGCTGGAGCTGGTGGGCCTGAAGGGCTACGAGCGGCGCAACACGGCCGCGCTCTCCGGCGGGCAGCAGCAGCGCGTGGCCATCGCGCGGGCGCTTGTGAACCATCCGAAGGTGCTTTTGCTGGACGAGCCGCTGGGCGCGCTGGACCTGAAGCTGCGCAAGGATATGCAGATCGAGCTCAAGCGCATCCAGCAGAGCCTTGACATCACGTTCATTTACGTCACCCACGACCAGGAGGAGGCCCTCACCATGTCGGACACCGTCGTGGTGATGAATCGGGGCGACATCCAGCAGATCGGCTCGCCCCAGGATATCTACAACGAACCGAACAACGCCTTTGTGGCGGATTTCATCGGCGAATCCAACATCCTGGACGGCGTGATGCTGCGGGACTTCCGCGTGGAATTCGCCGGGCAGGAATTCACCTGCGTGGACGCGGGCTTCGGCAGCCGGGAGATCGTGCAGGTGGTGGTGCGCCCGGAGGACATCCAGGTGGTGCCCGCCATTCAGGGCCAGCTGACGGGCCTGGTGGAAAACGTCATCTTCAAGGGCGTGCATTACGAGATGCACGTGCGGCAGGCAGGCTACGAGTGGATCATCCACTCCACACAGGCGTCGCAGGTGGGCGAACTCATCGGCATGAACATCGGGCCGGACGAGATCCACATCATGCACCGCACGCAGGGGTGACGGCCGATGAAAAAGACAAAATGGACCGCTTCGCCCTATCTGGTATGGATGGTGGCGTTCATCGCCGTGCCGCTGGCCATCGTGGTGTATTTCGCATTCACCGATAAAGCCGGGCATTTTACGCTGGAAAACATCATGGGCCTGGGCGCGTACACCACGGTGTTTGCCCGCAGCATCGTCCTGGCGGCCATCGCCACGGCCATCTGCCTTGTGCTGGCCTTTCCCGTCAGCTACCTGCTCTCCCGCATGCGGCCCGCAAGCCAGCGCATGATGCAGATGCTCATCATGCTTCCCATGTGGATGAATTTTCTGCTGCGCACCTATGCGTGGATGAGCCTTCTGGAGCACAACGGCATCATCAACCGCTTTCTGGGGCTGCTGGGCGTCGGGCCGTTCAACATGATCAACACCTCGGGCGCGGTGGTGCTGGGCATGGTGTACAATTACCTGCCCTATATGGTGCTGCCGCTGTACACCATCATGGTCAAAATCGACAACAGCGTCATCGAGGCCGCGCAGGACCTTGGCGCAAACGTGTACCACGTTGTGGCAAAGGTGCTGGTGCCGCTTTCCATGCCGGGCATCACCACGGGCATCACCATGGTGTTCGTGCCCAGCATCTCCACGTTCATCATCAGCCGCATGCTGGGCGGCGGCTCGAACCTGCTCATCGGCGACCTCATCGAGCTGCAGTTCCTGGGCAACAGCTACAACTACAATCTCGGCAGCGCCATGAGCCTGGTGCTGATGGTCATTGTGCTTTTGTGCATGAGCTTCACCACTGCCGACACCGAGGAAATGGAGGCGATGGTATGAAAAAGGGCCGCCTGCTTGCAAACGCATATCTGGTGCTGGTGTTCGGCTTTTTGTACGTGCCCATCGCCGTGCTCATCGCGTTCAGCTTCAACGAAAGCAAAAGCCGCACCGTGTTCACGGGCTTTACCTTTAAATGGTACCAGAACCTGTTCCACAACGACATGGTGCTGAAAAGCCTGGGCGTTTCGCTGGGCGTGGCCTTTGCGGCGGCGTGCATCGCCACCGTGGTGGGCACGCTGGCCGCCATCGGCATCAGCAGCATGAATAAGCGCGCCCGGGGCGCCGTCATGGCCGTCAGCTATGTGCCCGTCGTCAACCCGGAGATCATCACCGGCGTTTCGCTGATGCTGCTGTTCGTGGTGTTCAACCGACAGGTCAGCGCGGCGCTCTCGTGGCTTCTGCAGCGCGAGGTGGAGCTTCAGGGCTTCGGCCTGGGCACGCTGCTCATCGCGCACATCACGTTCTGCCTGCCCTATGTCATCTTCAACGTCAGCCCTAAGCTGCGCCAGCTGGACCCGGCCGTTTACGACGCCGCGCTGGACCTTGGCTGCAATCCCCGGCAGGCGTTTTTCAAGGTGGTGCTGCCGCAGCTCACGCCGGCCATCCTGTCGGCGTTTCTCATCAGCCTCACCTATTCCATTGATGATTTCATCATTTCCTATTTCACCTCCGGCACCATGCAGACGCTGCCCATCGCCATTTACAGCATGACGAAGAAAAAGGTCAGCCCGGAGATCAACGCGCTTTCCGCCATCATGTTCGTGGTGATTTTAACCATCATCCTCGCGGCCAACGCCGTGGATTCCGCAAAAGAGCGCCGCCTGCGCAGGGCCGCGCGCGCAGAGGAGGGCAGGCGATGAAGCATATCCTGAAGGCAAAAAAACGCTTTTTGTGCCTGCTTCTTGCGGGCGCGCTTGCGGCCTGCCTGTCCCCCGCGGCCCTTGCCGCACCGGACGGCGTGGAGGTTGCCCCCGGTTACGATTACACCCGCTTCAAGGACGCGGGCATTACGCTGAACGTCTACAACTGGGGCGAATACATCTCCAACGGCACCGACGGCTCCATGGATGTGGTGAAGGAATTTGAAAACCTGACGGGCATCCGCGTCAACTACACCACCTATGACACCAACGAGAGCCTGTACGCCAAGCTGAAAAGCGGCGGCGGCAATTACGACGTCATCATCCCCAGCGATTATATGATCGGCAAAATGGCCGCCGAGGGCATGCTGGAGGAGCTTGACCCCGCCAATATCCCCAACGCGGCGCTCATCGGCGACGCATACCGCTCCAAACCGTTCGACCCTCAGAACAAATACAGCGTGGCCTATACCTGGGGCCTCGTGTGCATCGTGTACAACCGGACGATGGTGGACGAGGGCGACCTGGAACAGGGCTGGGGCATCCTGTGGGACGAAAAGTACGCCGGGCAGGTGCTGATGTTCAACAACAGCCGCGACGCGTTCGCCATTGCGGGCAAGCTGCTGGGCAATTCCATCAACCCCGGCTCCGTGCAGGAGATCGAGCAGGCGGCCGAAAAGCTGAAAGAGCAGAAATCCGTGGTCCAGAGCTATGTGATGGACGAGGTGTTCGACAAAATGGGCGGCGGCGAGGCCGCGCTGGCCCCCTATTACGTGGGCGACGGCGTGACGATGATGGCCGACAACCCCGACCTTGCCATGTTCATCCCCGCCGAGGGCACCAATATCTACATCGACGCCATGTGCATCCCCAAAGGCAGCCGGAACAAAGAGGCCGCGGAAATGTTCATCAACTTCATGTGTGAAACGCAGGTAGCGCTGGCCAATGCGGAGTACATCTGCTATTCCTCGCCGCAGGTAGAGGTCCCCGCGCTTCTGGACGAAGAGACCCGGGAGAACGAGATGATGTACCCCGGCGCAGACATGCTTTCCCGGTGCGAGACCATGGAGGTGCTGCCCGACGAGCTGAACAGCGCCATGGACAAGGCATGGAGCGATGTGCGCAGCTACGACGCCGCGGGCAACGGGTGGGTGATGCCGCTGATGCTGGTGGCAATGCTGGCCCTTTCCGGCGTAGGCTACTGGCGCAAAGCGGTACGCCGCCGGCGCAGCCAGTTTTAAACGCCATTCCCTTTTTACAAGGCAATGAACGCAAAGGCGCCGCCGTTCTTCGGAACGGCGGCGCTCCTGTATGTCGAAAAAGACTAAGGCAAAGGCGCACAGTTCACGGCTGACGCCTGAAGCGTCGCCTCGCTTGCAGATTTTCCGGCAACTGTCACAAAAATGCTCGCGAATACACAAAGTATTCGCTGCGCTTTTTGTTTAACCTGCCAAAAAACCGGCCGGCGCGATTCGGCTCTTAGAATTGTGCGGTATTGCCCTAAAAAAAACTGCTTGCCCGCCCGGCGCATGTCCGGGCGGGCAAACGGGTTTTCAACTTTTTCCTGCGGCGGCCCCCACGTTACGGCGTCAGCCGTAACTTGTGCGGCGCCGCCCTATGGGCGCGTTACCAGCCGCAGATATTCCCGCCCCATCTGCGGCGGGAACCGGTGGCGCAGGCCCGTCTGCAGCGTCAGGTGCACGCGCCCGCCCGCGCTGTGCAGCGCACCGTACAGCATCTGCGCCATTTCGATGCAGTCGCTGTCCTGCGTACCGCAAAAAAGATGCACCTCTACGTTTTTTTTCGCCAGCGCACGGCAAACCGCTGCGCATTCCTTCTCAAGCAGCGGTGTCCACGGGGATTGCAGCGCCAGCGTGTCGCAGGAAAGCCCGGTATACAGCAGCGTGCGCAGCAGCATATCACAGCCGGCGGAAAAGCCCGCCCAAACCTGCCGCTCATAGCCCGCGTCCTGCACAATACGCGCCGCGTCCGCTGTCTGCCTGTAATTTTCGCCGTCGTATTCCCAGCGAAACCGCCCCGTACAATCCACCACCGAGGACTGCACTGTTTCCACCTGCGCACCCGCACGCTCCAGCGGCGCCCAATCCCGGCGCGCAATCCCGGCGTTTTGTCCGTTGCCGTGCACCGCCATCACCAACGTTCCGGCAGCGCGCCCGCGCCACGAAAACTGCATCCTGCCCGCACGCCGGGCCTTCTCGTAACGTCCCTCGGAAATTTTGCGCAGCGTCTCAAACCGCGCGTCCCCGAACAGCGGCTTTAAGTCCCCGTCGTCCAGCACCTCGGGACGGTACCAATACTCCTTTTGCTCCACCGCCTCGGCCAGCCACTCCAGCGCCGCAGGCGCGCGGCCCGCCCCGGCGGCAAGGCATGCGAGAAAATAATAAATCTGCGGATGCTCGCCGTCCTTCCATGCCCCACGCTGCGCGAGCAGGAAATCATAGGCCGGTTCATAACCGTCCTGCTCCGCCAACGCCAATACTTCTTCCAATAAAACGTCTTCGTTCATGTGTTTATGCTCCTTTTTTGGATTTAAGGGCATAAAAATGCCCGGGAGAGTGATTTCTCCCGGGCAATCACAAAACGAATTTACACAAAGGACACGCCGGGAGCCGCGCCTATCGCAGAAAATTTTTTCATAGATGACCGCTCCCTTTCCATACAGGCTTTCCGGCGTTGCCTCCCACCGGGCCTGTGCCAAAGCACGGGAAACCCGCCGCGTGCAGATTATAAACCTTACGTGCACCGTTTGTCAAGATGCGCCGTTCTTCAAAAAACGGCCCGCGCGCCCCGCCGCCTTCAGGCGGCGGGTTCCTCGTCCAGCTCCTGCCGCACGAACACGACCTCCTCGTCGTCCTCGTCGAACAGGTAATTTACCATGGGGCTGTGCAATACAAGCTCGGTGGGGCTGAATTTCGCGTCTCCATGCCATAAATAATCCTCATATGCGAGCTTCACTTCTCCATCTACCATTTCATAGGGAACAATAGCGACAAAGTCTGCTTTTAAAAAGCGTACCGCTATATTCTTTTTCTCTCCACCGACTATGATTTCGCCGCAAAACTTCATTTTTAAATTCTCATCAATAAGAAACCATGCATCGTATTCCTCGCACACCCATTTGGCTTCTCCGTAATCATAGGGACGGTAACCATCATACGGGTCACACGCGCAAAGCAAAAGCACGCACAGCAGCGCTGCCGCGATGCACTGGGCAGCACGCCCCAAAGCCCTATTTCGCGTTCTGCACCCTGTACCCGACACTAAACTGTCCATTTTCAATTACCTCCCGCCGCCGGACATCCGCCCGCCGCCTTCAGGCGGCGGGTTCCTCGTCCAGTTCCTGCCGCACGAACACGACCTCCTCGTCGTCCTCGTCGAACAGGCAATTCACCGTGGGGCTGTGCAGTATAAACTCAGTGGGGCTGTATTTTGCTTCGCCGTTCCACAGCTCATTATCTGTCTCAATGGGTGACATATTTTCAACTGCGTCCCTGGGCAAAATCACCACAAAGGAACCTGGTGCAAAAAGAATAGCTATTTTCTGCACTTTGCCATCCACCACTACTTCGCCGTAGCATTGATAATTTTCTTCCTCTTTTACGGTAAACCATGCGCCGTATTCCTCGCATACCCATTTAGCATCTCCATAGTCGTAAGGGCGGCAGCCACTATATGGGTCGCACGCGCACAGCGAAAGCACGCACAGTAGCATAATCGCCGCGCACCGGACGGCATGCCCCAAAGCCCTATTTCGCGTTCTGCACTCTGTACCCGACAATAAATTGTCCATTTTCAATAACTTCCCCCATTGTCTTTTTTTCCGTTGACTCCGCCGAATTATTAAATCGATTGTAAACCATCAATTCTCCGTTCACCTTCTGCACCGCGAATGTATGATACCCCTCAAAAATCGTACCCTTTCGGTTCCAGATCGAAACGATCATCACATCGCCTTCGCCCGCCTCGCGCTCCAGGGCGTCCGGGTCGGTGTATTCCTCGTACTGCACGCCGTATTGCTTCAGCACCTGCGGCGCGCCGTAGGGGTTCGTCCCCCATGCTCCGCCGCCCGCCATCGCGCCGCTTATCTCATAGCGCCGGCCCACCTCGGCCAGGCTGGGGTCCTTCCCCAGCAGATACAGCGCGTTATAGGTCCCGATCACGCCGCACCCGCTGTCCTTCATCTGGGAATTGCCGTAGGCGAATTCTCCCGCCGCGTCAACGCCCTGCCCGTGGACGGGCCGCCCGGAGATATCGTGCATTTTGTTTCTTTCATAGTTTGCATTGCTTGTTTCAATCGCCTGCGCAAGCCCTGTTCCCGGCTCGCTGCCGGGAACGCTGGGAATGGGGGACAAAGCCGTGCTCAGGCCCAGAGCCGCCCGCTCCAGCAAGGGCCGGACATATTTTGTGTACGCCGCGCCAACACCTTCGGCCTGTGCGCGCTCCTGCGCCAGCGTCTGCGCCTGCAGCGCCGCCTGCTGCTCCAAAAAGGCATCCCGCCAGCTTTCCGTGTCCTGCCTTTTTTTCAGTGTACCATATCCCCCGCCGGGCTGCAATGCTTTGCCGGTCTCCGCGCCCGCTTTCCGCCGCTCGGGCCGCAGCAGTTCCGCCAGCGCCTGCCCCGCATACACCGCGTCGCGGTACGCCGGGTCCACGCCCT
>OFCV01000149.1_pt1 | contig 26545 bp, 20 predicted proteins | sample 1520931 | NCBI WGS metagenome assembly OFCV01 (sample SAMEA2699033, study PRJEB24076) | metagenome | biome: Human gut stool | place: Spain | collected 2012-10-21
TCTGGTTGAGAGTTTACTCACTTAGTCGCGTGTCCACTATTGCTGGGTAAGATCAAACATCTAGGGTTTCGAGTAGCTTGAATTTGAATTTGGATTGATACATGTCCATATCAATAGCGCTCCATCCGTTCTTGTTCAGTTTGTCTTTTAGTCTTGTTATTTTATCTTTTTCTGTTATTTCTATATATTTATTAAGGAAATAGTTATATAACTCATCGCTATCCCTTTTTAAAATACTGAGAGGTATATTGTTTATGTTTGGTGTTGATTCTTGGAAGTAAGTCTTTATTTCTTCAATACTGAAGCTTTTTTTGTTTTTTTCAATGACCTTCTTACTTAGACCAGTAATGTGAGGGATGTATTTTGATTTTGAAAGTCTAAGGTAGTTATTAGTTGCTGTTAGCCATGTTGATAGTTTTGGTGATGTGGTTTTTAATATTACACCCTTGATTTCTTTAATGTAATCCTCTTCGGGTATATTATAAAGTTCTGGTTGCTTTAGCGCTGCATAATCACTTTTGCTTAATGGTTTTTGGGAGCTAAAAACATATGGTATAATGTCTTTCTGAGAAATCATATTGAAACAATACGGGATCATTAGGTCATTATAATTTTTGTAGACTGTAATATTTAAGAGGTTGCTCTCTTCTTTGCTTATTTTATCAGGATCTTTCTCGTTTGAATTGGTAAGTGTTTTTAGGGATGAGTTAATGTAATTGCTCTGGAAATCATCCTCCTGATAGGAATATTTCTCTTTCAGTATTATATGAGCGCAAAGAGAACTGACTAAGTTCTTTATATCTATATCGGATATTTCTTTTTTATAGTTATCTTCTTGAAAAAGAGGTATCAGTTTTGAAGTTATCCGATTAATGATTCGTAAGTTATTTTCTTCGAAGTCAATAATAATCTGTGTAATTAGTTCTTTATATTTTTCTTCTAATGGTTTTAGCTTTTTCTCTAGTATTTCGGTGAGGTTATTAATGGAAAAATATATTTCATCGCTAATGACTTTCTCTTTGTGATTTAAAGATTCATTACTTTGTTTTGAAAAGTTACCAACTAAAATAAAGTCTAATCGATTGTCGGATTGATAACTTTGCAAGCAAAAAGTTGCTATCTCGTCTCTCAAAGATTGAGGGATTCTTTCTAAGTCGTCAATTATAAGAACTCCTGAAAGATCCTTTAGTACATAATCTCTCATTGCACCTGAAAAGGTTGATATAACTTGTTCTGCCAATTTCCCTGAGCTTTCCTCTTGTGTCAACACGGAGGTGGCACTTGATGTTAAATCTCCAAGTTTTTTTAGCTCTAAAGAGCTCTCTAAGTACGTTACACTTAGCATCCTGTCTTTGAAATCTTGTAAATTATTCAGCCCAAGTGCAGATAAATAAAAGTGACTTACACCTGTATGATATTTTTTAAATTCAGTTTGGAGAAAATAAGTTTTTCCTACTCCCCATTCTCCGTTTATTAAAATAAGCCCGTCACGTTTTTCATTCAAAACACGAATCAACACAGAAATGATTGTTTCTTTGTTCATAAAGGAGCCTTTTCAAAATTAAATTATAAAAAATTTTCTTTCGGATATAATAAGTCACTATACCATTGCAACATTTGTAATCTTTGTTCTAAATATTGAGCATGGTTATAGATTCCTCGTATACTGTTTTTATCAACATGTGCTAGTTGCATCTCAATCCATGCACTATCAAATCCTTGTTCATGTAGAATTGTTGACATGGTATGTCTAAATCCGTGACCTGTTGCACGTCCTTTGTAACCAAGCAGTTCAATGACTTGCGTCACACTTTCTTTGCAAATCGGCTTACTGCGGTTATTCCTGCCGATAAAAATGTAAGAATAATGACCGGTAATGGGCTTGAGCTGCTTAAAGAGTTCAATCACTTGAGTAGATAAAGGGACAATGTGAGGCCTACGCATTTTCATCCGTTCTGCTGGGATTTCCCAAATTGCCTTTTCTAAATCAATTTCATCCCACGTAGCAAAGCGCATTTCCTGCGTCCTCACACCAGTTAACATGACTATCTTAGTCGCATTTTTGGTGATGATGCTACCGGTATACGCTTCGAGATCCCGAATAAAATGAGGTAATTCTTCGGCAGATAGAAATGGATGATGTTTTTGCTTAGGAACGGCCAAAGCGATAGCTAAATCAGGTGCCGGATTGTATTCAGCGCGGCCAGTTATGATTGCATAGCGATAGACCTCTCCGCATCTTTGGCGCACTTTTCTGGTCTTCTCTAGTGCTCCACGCTTCTCTATTCGTCGCAATACTTCAAGCAGTTCTAACGGTTTGATTTCACTGATAGGGCGTTTACCAATGAACGGGAACACATCTTGCTCGAAGGTCTTAATGATTTCTTCGCGATAGGCCACTGTCCAGCGGTCAGCTTTGTTGGTGTGCCATTCTCGACATATAGCTTCGAATGAGTTTTCAGTGGAGAGTTGCTGAGCCAGTTTTTGCGCTTTCCGTTCCTCAATTGGATCAATGCCATTAGCAACTTGCTTGCGGGCGACCTCGCGCTTTTCACGAGCTTCAGCGAGGCTTATCAAGTCGTAGCTGCCAAATGACATTAACCGCGCTTTTCCAGCGAGGCGAAAACGGAACCGCCAGCCCTTCGAACCATCGGGATTGATAAGCAATGACAGGCCTTGCCCATCGTTCAATGTGTAGGGTTTGTCTTGGGGCTTTGCTCGTTTGATTTGTATGTCTGTCAGTGCCATGTGTATAAGCCAAAAATGTGTATAAAAAACCTATACACATCACTATACATATTTTTCATGGATTCAGGGAGAACTTGTCGGACGATTACGGATGAACGATTAACTATGTGTGTTGAAAATAAAGGGATTTTTAGACGTTCTCGGATAGCGGCGGAGCAATTTTGGCGGAAGATCACAGGAGTTGAACCTGCCCGGGACCGCTGGCGGCCCCAACTGGATTTGAAGTCCAGCCACCTCACCGGAGATGACGATCTTCCGCGCCTCGATTGCTACATGGAGGCGGGGCGCATTATAGCTACTTTCAGCCGTTTACCACATACCTAAACGCACTTTTTTACTGTTAAAACTGGACTTTACAGAACAGTCCTGGACAAATCCTCACAAAATCCGTGAGTTACACTTTTTCACTCCCTGATTTCCTACCACGATCACAGAAAACAAGAAACGTAATCTGATAACGAGATATCGCAATTCATCTTAGTGCGGCAAAGGTTTACAAAAACCGTAACCGGTACCAACCCTCGGTGCCGCTAAGGGAATAGTGCGCATATGAAAGATCACATTTTGTCCGTCAAAGAGAAAATTGGTTATGGCATGGGTGATGCCGCCAGCCACATTATTTTTGATAACGTCATGTTGTACATGATGTTTTTTTACACCGATATTTTTGGTATCCCCGCCGGCTTTGTCGGCACCATGTTCCTGCTGGCGCGCGCGCTGGACGCGATTTCCGACCCGTGTATGGGTCTGCTTGCCGACCGTACCCGCAGCCGCTGGGGTAAGTTCCGCCCATGGATCCTCTTCGGCGCTATCCCGTTCGGCCTCGTCTGCGTGCTGGCCTACAGCTCGCCGGATTTAAGCCACAACGGCAAGCTGATCTACGCCGCCGTGACCTACACGCTGCTGACCCTGCTCTACACAGTGGTGAATATCCCCTACTGCGCGCTGGGCGGCGTGATCACCGACAACCCGACGCAGCGCATTTCGCTGCAGTCCTGGCGCTTCGTGCTGGCGACGGCGGGGGGTATGCTCTCCACCGTGCTGATGATGCCGCTGGTCAACTTTATCGGCGGTGAAGACAAAGCGCTCGGCTTCCAGGGGGGCATCGCGGTGCTGTCGGTGATTGCCTTCCTGATGCTGGCCTTCTGCTTCTTTACCACCAAAGAGCGTGTCGAAGCGCCGCCGAGCAGTACCTCGATGCGTGAAGACCTGCGCGATATCTGGCGCAATGACCAGTGGCGGGTGGTCGGCGTGCTCACCATCCTCAATATCCTCGCGGTCTGCGTTCGCGGCGGCGCGATGATGTACTACACCACCTGGATCATGGGCTCGGCGGCGCTGTTCACCGTCTTCCTCACGACCTACTGCGTCGGCAACCTGATTGGCTCGGCGCTGGCGAAACCGCTGACCGACTGGAAATGCAAAGTCAGCGTCTTCTGGTGGACCAACGCCCTCCTGGCGGTGCTCAGCGTGGCGATGTTCTTCGTACCGATGGACGCCGAAATCACCATGTTTGTCTTTATCTTCGTCATTGGCGTACTGCACCAGCTGGTGACGCCAATCCAGTGGGTAATGATGTCCGACACCGTCGACTACGGCGAATGGTGTAACGGCAAACGCCTGACCGGCATCAGCTTCGCCGGCACCCTGTTCGTGCTCAAGCTGGGGCTGGCGCTGGGCGGCGCGCTGATCGGCTGGATGCTGGCCGGCGGCGGCTATGACGCCGCCGCTAAAACCCAGAACAGCGCCACCCTCACCATCATTATCGCCTTGTTCACCCTCGTTCCGGCGGTGTGCTACCTGCTGAGCGCGGTAATCGCCAAACGCTACTACACGCTAAAAACGCCGTTCCTGAAAAAAATGATGGCCGAGCTGGCCAAGGGCGCGCGTCGCAACGAACAAGAATTCACGGCAGCCCCGATCGACAAAGAATGGCAAAACTAAGAGGACGTTTTAATGAAAATCAGTGATGGAAACTGGCTCATTCAACCAGGGCTCAACCTGATCCAACCCGTACAGGTTTACGAGGTAGAGCAGCAGGGGAATGAAATGGTGGTCTATGCCGCGCCGCGCGATGTCCGCGAACGCGCCTGGCAGCTGGATACGCCATTGTTCACCCTGCGCTTTTTCTCGCCGCAGGAAGGGATAATCGGCGTGCGCATGGAGCACTTTCAGGGCGCGCTGGATAACGGTCCGCACTATCCGCTGAACGTGCAGAAAGACGTCCATGTCGAAATAGAAAATACGGCCGGGTTCGCCGAGCTGAAAAGCGGCAGCCTAAGCGTGCGGGTGACAAAAGGCGAATTCTGGGGGCTGGATTTTCTGCGCGACGGCGTGCGTATCACCGGTAGCCAGCTAAAAAACAACGGCTACGTGCAGGATAGTAAGACCCAGCGCAACTACATGTTTGAGCGCCTCGACCTCGGCGTCGGCGAAACCGTCTACGGCCTCGGCGAGCGCTTTACCGCCCTGGTGCGCAACGGCCAGACGGTAGAAACCTGGAACGAGGACGGCGGCACCAGCACCGAGCAATCCTACAAAAATATCCCGTTCTATCTGACCAACCGCGGCTACGGCGTGCTGGTCAACCATCCGCAGCGCGTCTCCTTCGAGGTGGGCTCGGAGAAAGTCTCTAAAGTCCAGTTCAGCGTTGAAGGCGAATACCTCGAGTACTTCGTCATCGACGGCCCGACGCCGAAAGCGGTGCTTAACCGCTATACGCAGTTCACCGGCCGCCCGGCGCTGCCGCCGGCATGGTCGTTTGGTCTGTGGCTGACGACCTCGTTCACCACCAACTATGACGAAGCGACGGTGAATAGTTTTATCGACGGTATGGCTGAGCGCCATCTGCCGCTGCACGTCTTCCACTTCGACTGCTTCTGGATGAAGGCCTTCCAGTGGTGCGATTTTGAATGGGATCCGCAGACCTTCCCGGACCCGGAAGGGATGATCAAGCGCCTGAAGGCGAAAGGGCTGAAGGTCTGCGTGTGGATCAACCCGTACATCGGCCAGCGCTCGCCGGTGTTCAAGGAGCTGAAAGAGAAGGGTTATCTGCTGAAGCGCCCGGACGGTTCGCTGTGGCAGTGGGATAAGTGGCAGCCGGGGCTGGCGATTTATGACTTCACCAATCCGGAAGCCCGCCAGTGGTACACTGACAAACTAAAAAGCCTGGTGGCGATGGGGGTCGATTGCTTCAAGACCGACTTTGGCGAGCGTATCCCGACCGACGTCCAGTGGTTTGATGGTTCCGATCCGCAGAAAATGCACAACCACTACGCCTTCATCTATAACGAGCTGGTGTGGAAGGTGCTGAAAGAGACCGTCGGCGAGCAGGAGGCGGTGCTGTTCGCCCGCTCCGCCTCGGTGGGCGCGCAGCAGTTCCCGGTGCACTGGGGCGGCGACTGCTACGCCAACTACGAATCGATGGCGGAAAGCCTGCGCGGCGGGCTGTCGATCGGCATGTCCGGCTTCGGTTTCTGGAGTCACGATATCGGCGGTTTCGAAAACACCGCGCCGGCCCACGTCTACAAGCGCTGGTGCGCCTTCGGTCTGCTCTCCAGCCACAGCCGCCTGCACGGCAGCAAATCCTATCGGGTGCCATGGGCCTACGATGACGAGTCCTGCGACGTGGTGCGCCACTTCACGCAGCTGAAATGCCGCATGATGCCGTATCTCTATCGTCAGGCGGCGCTGGCCAACGAGTGCGGCACGCCGATGCTGCGCGCGATGCTGCTCGAGTTCCCGGACGATCCGGCCTGCGACTATCTCGACCGCCAGTATATGCTGGGCGATTCGGTCCTGGTGGCGCCGGTGTTCTCCGAGGCCGGCGAAGTGCAGTTTTATCTGCCGGAAGGGCACTGGACGCATCTGTGGCATAACGATGAATTGCCGGGTAGCCGCTGGCATAAGCAGCATCACGATGCGCTGAGCCTGCCGGTCTACGTTCGCGACAACAGCCTGCTGGCGCTGGGCAACAATGACCAGAAGCCGGATTACGCCTGGCATGAGGGCACCGCCTTCCAGCTGTTCCACCTTGAGGATGGACGCGAGGCACGCTGTGACGTTCCGGCGGCAGACGGCTCGACGATCTTCACCCTGAAGGCCAGGCGCCAGGGTAACGCCATCGCTGTGAGCGGCGAAGGCGAGGCCCGCGGCTGGACGCTGTGTCTGCGCAATATCCCGCAGGTCGCGGGCGTGCAGGGCGGTACGCAGACCGGTAGCGAACTGGGCGTGGTGGTGAGCGCCGAGGGTAATACGCTGACGATTACGTTGTAAATAGGTTAACAGCAGCAGCCCTCTTCGCCAGGCGGAGAGGGTTTTTTTATTCCATTTTTGTACAAAAAGTAACGTTCATTTCATTGTGGTGACTCAGGCCGCAGACGCGGTTGTCGAACGGTGTTAGCGTATTCTGCCGCTGAGAGGAGCCCGCCATGGACGTAGAAAATATCTTTCGTGACGTGAAGCTAAGCAAAACGGAAATGACCGTGCTGCGCTTTATTCAGAACGACCCGGAGCAGTGTATCCGCCAGGGAGTTCGCGCTGTGGCCGAACAGTGCTACAGCAACCCCTCTTCCCTGGTCCGGCTGGCAAAGAAACTGAAGTTCAGCGGCTGGCTGGAGCTGGTTTACTTTATCAAGTTCAATATCACCATGCCGAAGCTCGATGTCACCAACGATATCGACTACATGAGCGTTCAGCCGGAAGAAGCGCTGACGCCGCTGCTGGCAAGCCTTAAACAGCAGCGCATCCTGATCCACGGCAGCGGCTTTTCACAGCTGATCGCCCAGTATATTTACAACAAGTTTCTCGTCACCGGCGTGAATGCCAGCCTGGCGCTGTGGCCCGATTACGAAATCCTCGAACAGAAAAACGCCGCCTGCTTCGACTCCATCTGGATCATTTCTAAATCCGGGCGCAGCAGCTCGGCGCTCAACTGGGTTAAGGCCCTGGAGGGGAAGGAGATTAATCTGGTCTGCTTTACCGGCGACTACCAAAGCCCGCTGGCGCAGGCCGCGGATACGGCGTTTATTATTCACGACCCGCAGAAGTTCGATGATGATATTTACTGGAGCAACCCGTTTTTCGGCTACTGCATCTTAGGCTTTGAGCGACTATTGAAGATGTGGTTTACCAGTCTACGTAGCAATAGTTAGCCCCCGCTAAGCGCGGTGCGAGCGGGGGAATCCCATCGGCAGCGGATTACCGCCAGGCGGCGAACTGCTCATCGTCGAGATAGGCTTCGACCAGGGTTTTCGCCAGCGAATAGGAACCGATCAGCGGGTGCGCCATCAGCGCCCGCACCGCCAGCGATTTATCCTGCTGCAGGATTGCCGCCACCGCCAGCCGCTCATACTCTTTCACGCAGGCAATCATATTCTTCTGCGCCGTCGGCACCTTCACCGGCGTCACCGGCTTGAGGCCATCCCGGCTCAGGTCGCAGCTGATCTCGATCACGTCGTCCGGGCGTAAAAAATCGAGCGTGCCATTATTCTGGATCGACACCACGATCCGCTTAGTGGTGGTGCTGTTCACCGCTTCCAGGATATCCAGCGCCACTCCGGCATAGCCGCCGGTGTCCGGCTCTTCGATAAACTGGCGCAGCGTCAGCGGTTCGCGGGTGTGGAATTTCTCCTGCCGGGATTCGTTCTGCATATAGCTGTTTTCCCGGCGTAGGTAATGCTGCATCCAGATGGTGAAGGCGGCCTCCGGTTGCGTTCTGGCATCCACGGTGCGCAGTGCCTCGCGCATCTCCTGATTGATGCGGGCGATCTGCTCTCCGCGCGTCTCGCCGGCCCCCTGAATCGCCTTCAGCGCCTCGTCGCGATAGTAGTAATAATAGAGATATTCATTGAGGAGCTGATTATCGCAAAGCCGTACCAGCTCCGGGGAGAAGTACTGCATCGCCGTCTTCTGGTACAGTTCCGGGCTGGCGATCAGCCGTTCGGTCACCTCTTCCCCACGGACGGTGAAGTGGGTAAACCAGGAGAAATGGTTCAGCCCATAGCATTCCACGCTGAGGTCGCGCTCCTCACAGCCAAGGATCGCCGGCAGTTCACGAATCAGCTCGGAGGGGGCATCGCAGATCCCATAGACCCGGCGCTTAAAGCCGGACTTAATAATCGCTTCCGTCACCAGACCTGACGGGTTGGTAAAGTTAAACAGAATGGCGTCTTCGGCGGCATGTTCTTCGATCAGCCGGCAATAGCGAAGGATCGCCGGGATCGAGCGCATGGCCATCGCGAAACCGCCGGCGCCGGTGGTCTCCTGGCCGAGAGTGTTATGCTCAAGCGCAATACGTTCGTCGCGAATGCGGCTTTCATCGCCGCCAACCCGCAGGGTGGTAATGATATAGTTGGCGTCCTGCAGCGCTGCGACCGGTTCGGTGGTGGTACTAAACTGAATATCCGGGCGAATGGTATTAAATACATAGCGGGCAATTTCGCCAAATATCGCCAGATTATCAGCAGAGTTATCGAGAAAAACGACTTCTGTTAAACCAATGCGGTGAGCGTTATAGGCCAGAGATTTCGCTAAAAATGCAGAGCGAACGCCGCCCCCGCCTAATACGGTTAATTTCATAAATACTCCTCATTAATTTTCTGCTAACCAGTTATCAACCCGGGAACGTACCTTTCCCACTTTGACGCCATAAATAACCTGAACTTCATTTCGATTGCGTACGACGCCGTTGGCGCCGGTATTTTTTAATTGCGTGTCATCAACCCGCGCCATATCGCGCACGGCCACGCGCAGGCGAGTAAAACAATTATCGACGGAGAGAATATTCTCCTTGCCCCCGAGGCCGCGGATAATGTCATCGGTGACCGACTGCGGTTGCGCGACTTTCTGGCGGTACTCTGCTTTGCTGTAGAGCTTCACGTTCTCGTCATCTTCCCGGCCCGGCGTTTTCAGGTTCAGCTTCACCACCAGGGTGCGGAAAATCACGTAGTAGACGGCGAACTGGCCGATACCGATAAGGACATAGCCCGGCCAGCGCGTTAAGGAGACCGGCAGCGGCAGGTTATAGATCAGAAACTCGATCAGGCCCGATGCTCCCCAGGGACGTACGGTGAAGATGTCGCAAATGGCCTGCGAGGCGGCGGTTAACGTCGCGTGGATCACCCACAGCAGCGGTGAGACAAATAAGAAGGTGAACTCAATCGGCTCGGTGATGCCGGTCAGCATCGAGGTGATAATCGCCGGCAGCAGAATCGCCTTCGCCATCGCTTTCTTCTCCGGTTTCGCGGTGTGGTAGAACGCCAGCGAGGCGCCCGCCAGGCCAAAGATGGTGGTCATCCCTTGCTGCGAAAAACGTAATGCGTCGTTCATGACCGGCGTCAGGTCGGGATGGCGCATATAGGCGAGGAAAATGGCCTGGGTGCCGGAGACCACCTGACCATCCACGTTCAGCGTGCCGCCAATCTGGGTGAGCTGGAAGGGGGACCAGACGAAATGGTGCAGGCCGGTGGGGATAAGGAATTTTTCAAAGAAACCATAGACGAAGACCCCGGCGACCCCGGCATTTTTCATAAAACCGGTGAGGGCGGAGATGCCGTGGGTCATAAAGGGCCAAATCCAGGTAAAGGCGATGGCGTAGAAGATAACCACCGGCGTCATCGCCACCAGCGTCAGCTTGGCGCCGCCGTACATCGACAGCGCGCCAGGCAGCTCAATGGCAGAGACTTTATTGTGCACCCACGCAATCGTGCAGCCGAGAATAATGCCCAGGAAAACGCCCATATCCACCACCACAAAGCCCAGCAGCTGGGTTTGCCCGGTGCCATAATATTCACCGTTAATTTTTTCGGCGAGTCCATGGGTGTGTTCCAGCCAGGAGTGGTTGGCGCCAAGAAACATAATAAAGCACATCACTGAAACCAGTGCGACTTCGGTTTTTTTATCCTTTGCCAGGCCATAGCTGATGCCGACGCAAAATAATAAGCCGAGGTTGCCAAATAAAGGCCAAAAGGTGTCGCCGAGCATTTGCCCAAGCTGATGTAAGAAACTGGTTTCAGCAATTAATGTCGGATTAGTTAATACTGAACTGAGGGCCAGAATTAAGCCAATGACCGGCAAGAACAATACGGCGCCGATCATGGCCCGGGAGAATTTTTGCATATTCTCCAGAATACGCTGACGTATTTCAGGCATGATTGATCCTTTTATATTTTTGTAGGTACAGGGAGCGGTTTTTTATCGACTTCCAGTGATTTGGTTATAGCAACTCTGATATTTGAAAGGAACCTGTTGCGCTAAATAGGTACAGATAGCCGCGTATTGCACACAGGTTTCAGGACTCGCACCCCAACTCTCTCCCTGAAAGGGAGAGAGTTGTCAGAGTGGAGTTTTGCCGGGAAGCAATCCCTCTCCCCATAGAGGAGAGGGAATGGGCATCGCTATGGGGTGACGGGAGTGGGCGCTGGCGCGGCGGGGGCGGGGCTGACCTCGCCGTTGCGCATGATTTGCGCCACCTGCTGTTTCTCCATATTCACGGCGCTGAGCTGCCCGTTGACCGTCGGTTTGAGCGGGGCATCGGCCTGCACGCTGCCGCTGGCGGTCAGCTGGAGATTGCCATCCCCGCTTATAGGTAGCGACGGCCAGCCCCAGGCCTGCAGAATATTCAGCGGCACGCCGCGGCCGCTGAAGCTCAGATTGACCTGGCGCTGCGGCAGCTGGGATACCGCGGCGGTGGCCTGCAAAATGCCGCGCTCGGTGAAGGCGCTAAGCTCAGTGATATTGACCGTCGAGGCTGTGGCGTTCAGTTTGAGTGATGGGCGGCGCACGTCGATCCGGTTGAAAGTCGCCGCCGCGGCGTTCAGCGTCGCGCTGCCGTTCCATACTCCCCAGCTGCCGTTTTTCACCAGCTGTAGCTCGCCGCCATAGCCATCGAGGGCGGTAATTTGCCACGGGAAAGCAGGGTCCACATCGATGATCAGATTGCGGCTGGCGCTGAATTTTTTCAGCGTCAGGCTTTGCAGCCAGGTTGGCAGCGGCGTCATCCACAGCTGTTTCCAGTTCGCCGGCAGCGTGTACTCCAGTCCGGCGAAGGCGGTGTCGTCGAGCACCAGGGCGTTCCCGGCGCGCAGCCAGTTGCCGGAGGTGCGCACCATGCCGCCCTCCCAGCGCGAAGTGAACTGGCGCAGCGCAATGCCCTGGGGAGAGAATTCAGCATTGAGGATCGGGTCGAAGAAGTGCAGCGAACCGTAGATAAATTCGCTGGCGTTCATCGACAGCGTGCCGTCCTCGCTCTGCCAGCCGCCGTGGCTAAGGGTCAGGTTGCGCAGGCTCAGGTCGAGGTCGGTTACCGCCCAGTCCGGTCCCTGCAGGCGGGCGTCGGTGATGTCCAGGCGGCCAATCTGCAGAGAGGGGACCGTGGTTAACGGCGCGAAAAACTCGGCCAGCGAGGCGGGGCTCTGCAGTCGAATCTCGTTGAGCTGGAGGTTATCCACCCGCCAGCTGCCATCGGCGCTGCGTTTGGCATTGCCAGTTAAGGTGCCGCGGGCGACATCGGCGCCGAGGGTGGAGAGGGTGACCTCGCCCTGATCAATCTTACCCTGAGTCAGAACGTTGCTGGCTTCGACGCCATTGAGCGTCATCGAGCCCGCGCTCATCTGGATCTGCGCCGTTTTCCCCAGCACATTGCCCGCCTCCGGCGTCCATGGGCTGACGCCGCCGGTGACGCGCTGCGCGCTGAGCGCCCAGCCGGTTTCCGGGCTGTTGAAAGCCATATTGCGCAACATCAGCCGGTCGGCAGCGAACGGCAGGTCTGCAGAGTGGGGTGACAGATTCAGAGTGCCGTCGTTAAGGACTATCTCATCCGCATGCAGCGGATCGCTAAACTGGCGGGTGCTGAAGCCAATATCGACCGTTTTTGCCACCAAAGTGGCAGGCTTGCCTTCCCGACCAAAGGTGACGTTTCGCAACTGTACATGAAGGGGGGAGGAGAAATCGTGCTCCATCTCATCGAAGGAGACCTGCCAGCCGGTGCCATTGCTGAGCCAGGCGCTGGCCTGGCGGGCGCCCCAGTGGGTTTGCAGCAGGAACCACGCGCCAATAATGACGAGCAGCAGAGCGACTAGCAGCCAGAGAATCAGCTTTCCAAGAAATTTCATGGTCTTCCATTCTGTGAGATGCACATCACCGTGTTATGCCCGATTTAGGCGCACTTCTCAAGGCAGGCGTGGTTTATTTCCGTGATGGGGCAGGTGGTTGGAGGACGTCCCGGCCGATGCGCGACCGGGAACGCATGAGATCACGCCTTTTCTGGCGGGAAAATTAAATTCAGAACAATCGCCGTGATACCGCCGGCGGCAATCCCGGAGGAAAGCAGGTTTTTCAGCCAGTCCGGGGCGAACTGCAGGATCAGCGGCTGCTGCGACACGCCGAGGCCTACCGCCAGCGACAGAGCGATAATCAGGATCGCCCGACGGTTCAGCGGTTCACGGGAGACGATGCGCACGCCGGACGCGGCGATGGTGCCGAACATCACCAGCGTGGCGCCGCCGAGCACTGGCTCAGGGATATGCTGGACAAAGCCGCTCACCGCCGGGAACAGGCCGAGGACGATCAGCATCAGGGCAACCACAAAGCCGACGTAGCGGCTGGCGACCCCGGTCAGCTGGATCACGCCGTTGTTCTGGCCGAAGCAGGAGTTCGGGAAGGTGTTGAAGACCGCGGAAACGAAGGAGTTCAGACCGTTAGCCAGCACGCCGCCTTTCAGGCGCTTCATATACAGCGGACCCGAGACCGGCTGTTCGGAGACGTCGGAGGTGGCGGTGATATCGCCGATGGTTTCCAGGGAGGTGATCATAAACACCAGCATCAGGGGCAGCAGCAGACTCCAGTCGATGCCGAGGCCATAATAGAGCGGCGTCGGGACGGTGATGAGGCTGCTGTTGGTCGGGGCGGTGTTGGCTGGCAGCATATCGAGGAACCACGCCGCCAGATAACCGGCAGCCATGGCAATCACTAGCGAGGCGATGCGCAGGTACGGGTTGCGCTGGCGGTTGAGGATAATAATCAGCGCCAGCACGATACCCGCCAGCAGCAGATTTTTCGGCGCACCAAAGGTGTGGTCAGCCATCGCCGCGTAGCCGCCGCCGATGGAGGTCAGTCCGACCTGAATCAGCGACAGGCCGATAATCATCACCACCACGCCGGAAACCAGCGGGGTAATGATACGGCGCGCCAGGTGCAGGATCCGGGAGAGGACCATTTCGGTGCAGCTGGCCAGCATCAGGGTGCCGAAGAGGGCGGCCATCATGGTGGGGACGTCGGCGCCGCCGGTTTTCAAGGCGGTACCGCCCATGATCAGCGGGGCGACAAAGTTGAAGCTGGTGCCCTGGATGGAGAGCAGTCCGGAGCCGACCGGGCCCCAGGCTTTGATCTGAATAATAGAGGCGACGCCGGAGGCGAACAGCGACATGCTGATGATATGTTGGGTATCTTGCGCCGGGAGACCGAGAGCCTGGCAGATTAACAGCGCCGGGGTGATCACCGCGACAAACATCGCCAGCAGGTGCTGGAAGGCGGCGAACAGGGTTTGCGGTAGCGGCGGGCGATCTTCGAGGCGGTAGATTAATTCGCTGGCTGGTTTATGCGCAACCGGTTGCGCATTTTCTGACTCTGCGGTGTTAACGGACATCACAAGCAATCCCAAGGTGGCAAAGCGGGAATTTTATCGGACTGTAGACCAAAAGCAAACGTTTGCCAGCGTTTGCTCATAAAAATTTATACCGTGAATATGCGCAACGAGGTAATTAACATTTTGTATGCTAAATCGCATCATTAAGGATACAAAATATCTTTTTCTGTCAATTTTTCCGCCGTTCTGCGTAAAATCCCCCATCTGACTCCTCATGATGAGAAGCTAAAGACACCAGGAATATCGTCGCGTGTGAATGGATCATGCGCCCATAAGGAGCTTTTTATGTTTCATCTCGATACCTTATCGACGCTCGTTGCCGCAACGCTCGTGCTGTTACTCGGCAGAAAACTCGTACAAACCGTTCCCTTCCTTAAGAAATACACTATTCCTGAACCCGTTGCCGGCGGTCTGCTGGTGGCGCTGGCGCTGCTGGCGCTGAAAAAAAGCATGGATATCGAAATTGATTTCGATATGAGTCTGAAAGATCCGCTGATGCTGGCGTTCTTCGCCACCATCGGTCTTAACGCCAACCTCGCCAGCCTGCGGGCCGGCGGCAAGGTGCTGGGCACTTTCCTGATCGTGGTGGTTGGCCTGCTGCTGCTGCAGAACGCCCTCGGTATCGGCATGGCGACGCTGCTGGGGCTGGATCCGCTAATGGGTCTGCTGGCCGGGTCGATTACCTTATCCGGCGGCCACGGCACCGGGGCGGCGTGGAGTAAGCTGTTCGTTGAGCGCTACGGTTTTGCCAACGCCACCGAGGTGGCGATGGCCTGCGCGACTTTCGGCCTGGTGCTGGGCGGCCTGATCGGCGGCCCGGTGGCGCGTTATCTGGTGAAGCACTCTTCCTCACCGGACGGGACACCGGACGATCAGGTGGCGCCAACCGCCTTTGAAAAGCCGGACGTGGGGCGGGTGATCACCTCGCTGGTGCTGATCGAAAGTATCGCCCTGATCGCCATCTGTCTGACGCTGGGCAAGGTGGTTGCGCGACTGCTGGCGGGGAGCGTCTTCGAGCTGCCGACTTTCGTCTGCGTGCTGTTTATCGGCGTGATCCTCAGCAACAGCCTGGCGCTGGCGGGGTTGTATCGGGTGTTCGATCGCGCGGTATCGGTGTTGGGCAACGTCAGCCTGTCGCTGTTCCTCGCCATGGCGCTGATGAGCCTCAAGCTGTGGGAGTTGGCCTCGCTGGCGCTGCCGATGATTATTATCCTGGCGGTGCAGGCGCTGGCGATGGCGCTGTATGCGGTGTTCGTCACCTATCGGATGATGGGCAAAAACTACGATGCCGCGGTGCTGGCAGCCGGGCATTGCGGGTTTGGCCTGGGGGCAACGCCGACGGCGATCGCCAATATGCAGGCGATTACCGACCGTTTCGGGCCATCGCATATGGCCTTCCTGGTAGTGCCGATGGTGGGGGCGTTCTTTATCGATATCGTCAACGCGCTGGTGATTAAGCTGTACCTGCTGCTGCCGATGTTTGGTTGATAAAAAACCCGGAAGCGGTGCTGCGCACCTGTCCGGGCTACAAGATCGTGCTGTTTGGGGTTTTGTAGCCCGGCTCAGGCGTTTACGCCGCAAGCCGGGAATAACTTCACAATCTTACGCTTCGTCGTGCTCTTCCCACGCTAACGCGCGTTTCACCGCTTTCTTCCAGCCGCTGTAACGATAGTTACGCTCAGTAGTTTCAATCCCCGGGCGGAATTCGCGCTCAATCACCGCTTTCTCCTGCAGTTCATCCAGATTCTGCCAGAAACCGACCGCCAGACCGGCCAGATAGGCCGCGCCCAGCGCCGTCACTTCGCGTACTTCCGGACGCTCGACACGGGTGCCGAGGATATCGGACTGGAACTGCATCAGGAAGTTGTTAGCCACCGCGCCGCCGTCTACGCGCAGGGCGTGCAGACGAATGCCGGAGTCAGCCTGCATCGCTTCCAGCACGTCGCGGGTCTGAAAGGCGATGGACTCCAGCGTCGCACGGATAATGTGGTTGGAGTTCACGCCGCGGGTGAGGCCGAAAATCGCGCCGCGGGCATACGGGTCCCAGTACGGTGCGCCAAGACCGGTGAACGCGGGTACCACGTATACGCCGTTGGTATCCTTCACTTTGGTGGCGAAGTACTCGGAGTCGAAGGCATCGCTGATGAGCTTCATCTCGTCGCGCAGCCACTGAATAGACGCGCCGGCCATAAACACCGCCCCTTCCAGAGCGTAGTTCACCTCGCCGCGCGGGCCGCAGGCGATGGTGGTCAGCAGACCGTGGGTGGAGGTGACCGCTTTTTCGCCGGTATTCATCAGCATAAAGCAGCCGGTGCCGTAGGTGTTTTTCGCCATCCCTTCTTTGACGCACAGCTGGCCGAACAGGGCCGCCTGCTGGTCACCGGCGATCCCGGCGATAGGAATACGGGTCCCGCCTTTACCACCGATGTTGGTCTGGCCGTACACTTCGGAAGACTTGCGCACTTCCGGCAGCATGGCGCGCGGAATGTCCAGCGCGTCGAGCATCTTGTCGTCCCAGTCGAGGTCGTGGATGTTGAACAGCATGGTACGCGAGGCGTTGGTGTAGTCGGTGACGTGCACGCGGCCCTGGGTCATCTTCCAGATAAGCCAGGTGTCAACGGTGCCGAACAGCAGCTCGCCGCGCTTCGCACGCTCACGGGAACCTTCGACATGGTCGAGGATCCATTTCACCTTGGTGCCGGAGAAGTACGGGTCCACCACCAGGCCTGTGGCCTTGCGGATATACTCTTCCATCCCGTCACGCTTGAGCTGCTCGCAGATCTCCGCGGTACGGCGGCACTGCCAGACGATAGCGTTGTAGATGGGTTTACCGGTCTCTCGCTCCCACACCACCACGGTCTCACGCTGATTGGTGATGCCGATGGCCGCGATCTGATCGGAGTTGATATCCGCTTTGGCCAGCGCTTCGACCAGCGTCGAGCTTTGGGAAGCCCAGATTTCCATCGGGTCGTGTTCGACCCAGCCTGGCTTAGGATAAATCTGTTCAAATTCTCGCTGGGAGACGCTGACGATATTGGCATCATGATCCATCACAACGGCCCGGGAGCTGGTAGTGCCCTGGTCAAGCGCAACGATATATTTTTTGTCGGTCATAGTCGGTGTCCCGTAGTCAGATTACAGCGAAGCTTTATGTTGAGCGGTGGAAGAGGAGGGGCTCTGTTGCTCTTCCTCCACGCAGGTGTCGCAAGGCAGGTGACGGCCAATCAGCTTACGATAGCTGAATGCGCCCAGCGCCGCGCCGACCACCGGTGCGCACAGCGGCACCAGGAAATAAGGAATATCTTTGCCGCCGGTGAAGGCGACGTCACCCCACCCCGCCAGCCAGGCGAAGGCTTTCGGGCCGATGTCACGCGCCGGGTTCATGGCGAAGCCGGTCAGCGGTCCCATGGAGGCGCCAATCACCGCAATCAGCAGGCCAATCAGCAGAGGGGCCAGCGGGCCGCGCGGTATGCCGTTGCCATCGTCGGTCAGCGCCAGGATGACGCCCATCAGGATAGCGGTAATCACCATCTCTACCGCGAAGGCCTGCACAAAATTGATGTGCGGGTTCGGGTAAGTGGAGAAAATGCCGGCCAGATCGAGGCTTTCCACGCTGCCGCGAATCATATGGTGGGTGGTTTCATAATCGAGGAAAAGATTGTAGTAAAGCCCGTAAACTAATGCCGCAGCGCAAAAGGCGCCAGCGAATTGCGAAATAATAAAAGGAACCACTTTGCGGCCTTCGAAGCAGGCGAACAGCCACAGCGCGATAGTCACCGCTGGGTTAAGGTGCGCACCGGAGACCCCGGCGGTCAGGTAGATCGCCATGGCGACGCCCAGACCCCAGATGATGCTGATTTCCCATTGTCCGAAGCTGGCTCCCGCGACCTTGAGCGCAGCCACGCACCCAACGCCGAAAAAGATCAACAACCCGGTACCGAGGAACTCTGCGATGCACTGGCCTTTTAAGGTTGATGTTTGGCTCATAATCGAATCCTGAAGCGTGGTGATGATTATTGTATGTAGGGTGGTCACAGACGACCATATTGCCATGTAGGCATAGTGTTAATTTATCGTTAACGAGCAAAAACGAGAAATATCGAACTTCAAATGTGTGTGCCTCGTCAAGAAAATGAGCGTTTTCGCGCCATTTGCGCGCATTGAGAGCGCTGCCGGAGCGTTTCACCACGCATTTTGTTAACCATAAAATTAACATTGACCCATGAACTACGAGCGAACTGCGCTGAAAGCACCAGGTAAAGACTGAAAAGTGTTGCAAACCGCAATCTACGCGGCTTGCCGCTGGACAGGGGCGGCGGGGATTCATACAATCGACGATAACACCGCTATGTGCGCTAATTTTCGTTAAGGCGGGACCGCGTATACGAAACACGAGTTTCTATCAACGCCTTGCAAGTTCAGGAGAGGTATGACGATGTCATTAGAAGTGTTTGAGAAATTAGAATCAAAAGTACAGCAGGCGATTGATACCATCACTCTGTTGCAGATGGAAATCGAAGAGCTGAAAGAAAAGAACAACACCCTGGTGCAGGAAGTTCAGAGCGCGCAGCATGGTCGTGAAGAGCTGGAGCGCGAAAACAGCCAGCTGAAAGAGCAGCAGCAGGGCTGGCAGGAACGTCTGCAGGCGCTGCTGGGTCGCATGGAAGAAGTCTAATCGCTTCGCGCCCTCTCCCGCCCGGGAGGGGGTCAACCTTACTCGCGTCTTTATACCCGCAAGTTATAGCCAATCTTTTTTTATTCTTTAATCATTGAATCGCTTTCTGGCACGCTTAACCCATCACAACACACATAAAGAGAGCGGTGCGATGAATAAGTGGGGCGTAGGGTTAACTCTGTTGCTGGCATCCGCCAGCGTTCTGGCAAAAGACATTCAGCTATTAAACGTATCTTATGATCCAACGCGCGAGCTGTACGAACAGTACAACAAAGCGTTTAGCGCACACTGGAAGCAGGAGACCGGCGACAACGTGGTGATCCGCCAGTCGCATGGTGGCTCTGGCAAACAGGCGACCTCGGTGATTAACGGTATTGAAGCGGATGTGGTCACGCTGGCGCTGGCCTACGATGTCGACGCTATTGCCGAACGCGGCCGCATCGATAAAAACTGGCTGAAACGCCTGCCGGATAACTCCGCGCCGTATACCTCCACCATCGTGTTCCTCGTCCGCAAGGGCAATCCGAAACAGATCCATGACTGGAACGATTTGATCAAACCGGGTGTGTCGGTCATTACCCCGAACCCGAAAAGCTCCGGCGGCGCCCGCTGGAACTACCTGGCAGCCTGGGGCTATGCTCTGCATCAGAATCACGGCGACCAGGCGAAAGCCCAGGAATTCGTCAAGGCGCTGTATAAAAACGTGGAAGTGTTGGACTCCGGCGCGCGCGGTTCGACCAATACCTTTGTAGAACGCGGCATCGGCGACGTACTGATCGCCTGGGAAAACGAAGCGCTGCTGGCGACCAACGAACTGGGCAAAGACAAGTTTGAAATCGTGACCCCAAGTGAGTCGATTCTGGCTGAGCCGACCGTCTCGGTGGTCGACAAAGTGGTGGATAAGAAAGGCACGCGCCAGGTGGCGGAAGCGTACCTGAAGTATCTCTACTCGCCGGAAGGCCAGGAGATTGCGGCGAAGAACTTCTACCGCCCGCGCGATCCGAATGTGGCGAAGAAATATGCTAACGAATTCCCGAAACTGAAGCTGTTTACCATCGATCAGGAGTTCGGCGGCTGGACGAAAGCGCAGAAAGAGCACTTCTCCAACGGCGGCACCTTCGACCAGATTAGCCAGCGTTAATTCTCTTGTCCCTGCTTGCGCTACGCTTAGCAGGGCTACAGTTTTGCGCGGTGCGTAGCCCGGGTAAGGCGTCAGCCGCTACCCGGGATAACGCCCCGTCCACCATCTGTTTTCATTTAGTCATCAAATTACGCTACTCTTCCGCTTCAGGCTTAACAGGGAATGAAAATGAGAAGAGTAAGATACTTTTTGCTGGCGCTGCTGGTGGCGATCCTCGCGGCGCTGGCGGGCGGCTACTACTGGCTGCACTCTGGCAACCCGGACGCATTACGCAAGATTGTCCTGCAGCAGTGCGTACCCCATCAGCAACAGCAGCAAAACCCGTCGCCGTGCGCGGAAGTGAACCTCAAGGGCGGCTATGTGCTGTTTAAAGACCGTAACGGCCCGCTGCAATATTTGCTGATGCCGACCTACCGCATCAACGGCACCGAAAGCCCGCTGCTGCTGGATCCGTTGACGCCGAACTTTTTCTGGCAGGCCTGGCAGGGGCGTGAAATCATGAGCCAGCGCCACGGCGCGCCGGTTCCTGATAACGCGGTATCGCTGGCGATCAACTCGCGCAGTGGACGTACGCAAAACCATTTCCATATTCATATCTCCTGCCTGCGCCCCGATGTGCGCGCGCAGTTAGATAAGGATGCCGCAGCGATCAGCAGCCGCTGGCTGCCGCTACCGGGCGGGCTTCAGGGCCACGAATACCTGGCGCGCCGGGTGACGGAGGCGGAGCTGGCCCAGCGTAGCCCGTTCCTGATGCTGGCGGAAGAGGTGCCGGAGGCGCGTGAACATATGGGACGCTTCGCGCTGGCAATGGCGCAACAGAGCGACGGCTCGCTGGTGCTGCTGGCGACGGAGCGTAACCTGCTGACCCTGAACCGGGCTTCAGCGGAAGAAATTCAGGATCATCGCTGCGCCATCCTTAACGCAAACCACTAGTTCTGGCGTTTACCTGTCTTACCTGTCGTCGTATTCTTGCTGAAAAAAACGACAGGAGACAGGCATGTCGCTCTGGCTTACCCACCCGCTGTTCCTTCCTTCATTGATTGTCGGCGTCACCATCGTGCTCTGGGCGACGTCGCTGCTGCCGGAATTTATCACCGCGCTGCTGTTCTTCGCAGCGGCAATGATGGCGAAAATCGCTCCGCCGGAGGTGATCTTCGGCGGCTTTGCCTCTTCGGCGTTCTGGCTGGTGTTCAGCGGCTTTGTGCTCGGCATCGCCATCCGTAAAACCGGACTGGCGGACCGGGCGGCGCAGGCGCTGTCGGCCAGGCTCACCGACTCCTGGCCGCGGATGGTCGCCAGCGTGGTACTCCTGAGCTACGCCCTGGCGTTCGTGATGCCCTCCAACATGGGGCGCATCGCGCTGCTGATGCCGATCGTGGCGGCGATGGCCCGCCGCGCGGGCATTGCCGACGGCAGCCGCGGCTGGTTCGGCCTGGCGCTGGCGGTGGGGTTCGGCACCTTTCAGCTGTCGGCGACGATTTTGCCCGCCAACGTGCCGAATCTGGTGATGAGTGGAGCGGCGGAAGGCTCGTACGGTATCCATCTGAATTATGTTCCCTATTTACTGCTGCATACGCCGGTGCTTGGCTGGCTGAAAGGGGCGGTGCTGGTGGCGCTGATTTGCTGGCTGTTTCCCGGCAAGCCGCATCCACCGCGCGACCTGGTGCCGCTGCCGCCGATGAGCCGCGACGAGAAACGTCTGGCGTGGCTGCTGGCGGTGGTCCTCTCGCTATGGGTGACCGAGAGCTGGCACGGCGTCGGCCCGGCGTGGACCGGCCTGGCGGCGGCTGTGATCACGCTGCTGCCGCGGGTGGGCTTTATCAATGGCGAGGAGTTTGCCAGCGGGGTGAATATGCGCACCTGCATTTACGTCGCCGGGATTCTGGGGCTAGCGATCGCCGTCACCCAAACCGGGATTGGCGGCGCGGTGGGCAATGCGCTGCTGCAGGTGATGCCCCTGGATAAAGACAATCCTTTCACCAGCTTTCTCGCCCTGACCGGGATAACCAGCGCGCTGAACTTTATTATGACCGCCAACGGCGTGCCGGCGCTGTATACCACTTTTGCTCAGAGCTTTGCCGACGCCACCGGTTTTCCGCTGCTAAGCGTGATTATGATTCAGGTGCTGGGCTATTCCACGCCGCTGCTGCCCTATCAGGCGTCGCCGATCGTGGTGGCGATGGGGTTAGGCAAGGTCCCGGCGAGGGCGGGGATGCAACTGTGTCTGGCGCTGGCGGCGGTGAGTTATCTGATTTTACTGCCGCTGGACTACGCCTGGTATCAGCTGTTGGGGAAACTGTAACGGCAAAAGAAAGCCCGGCTTGCGCTGTGCTAAGCCGGGCTCCCACGTTTTGTCAGTCAACCCGGTCGCGTGTCGCCACCGGGAAAAGCGAATTACGCTTTTTTCGCTGCTTCTGCTGCTTTAACGATCACCGCGAAAGCGTCAGCTTTCAGGGAGGCGCCGCCAACCAGCGCGCCGTCGATGTCCGGCTGGGTGAACAGCTCTGCGGCGTTGCCAGCGTTAACGGAACCGCCGTACTGGATGATCACTTGCTCAGCGATTTTGGCGTCAGCTTTAGCAATGTGGTCACGGATGAATTTGTGCACCGCCTGCGCCTGAGCCGGGGTCGCTGATTTGCCGGTACCGATAGCCCATACTGGTTCGTAAGCGATAACCACGCCTTCGAAAGCGGCAGCGCCCTGGGTTTTCAGCACGGCGTCGATCTGACGTGCGCAAACTTCTTCCGTTTTGCCCGCTTCGTTTTCGGCTTCGGTTTCACCGATGCACAGAACCGGGGTCAGACCCTGCTCTTTCAGCACCGCGAATTTCTTCGCGATCAGCTCGTCGGATTCTTTGTGGTAGGTACGACGCTCGGAGTGGCCGATGATGATGTACTGCGCGCCGATATCTTTCAGCATTTCGGCGGAGGTTTCACCGGTGAATGCGCCGGACAGGTTCACGTCAACGTTCTGCGCGCCCAGGTGAATGTGGCTGCCTTCTGCCGCGCGCTTAGCCAGGTCCAGATACATTTCCGGCGGGGCGATGGCAACTGCACAGCCGCTTACGCCAGCCAGCTCGGTACGCAGGTTCGCAACCAGTTCGTTTACCATGTGGCGGCTGCCGTTCAGTTTCCAGTTACCCATCACTAAAGGATGTCGCATTTTAATTCTCCACGCTACTTAAGCGAATTAAGGAATATAGCCGCCCCAGAGGGCAGCATGGTCTGTGAAACAGTATAGAGACTCGTCACTGGAAAGGCTTTGCTTTTTGTCATTTATTGTTACCTTCCAGCGTTTCAGATAGCGCCAGCTTAATCGGTTCAATGGCGAAGGTCAGGCCCTTTTCCCCATGATCTGCCACCACATAGCGCACGGCGCCTTCGGTATCGGCGAAGTAGCGCTTGCCCTTGCCGGCGGCCAGCAGTTTCTGCAGTTTTTGCTGGCTTTGCGCCTGGCTAAAAGTCGGCACGAAGGCGCGGATCATGGCGCTCATATACTCCAGCGCTTTGGTCCTGGCCGCCTTTTGCTCCGGCCCCTGGATCGGCAGCCAGGTGATCTGCATGGATTTGATCTTCAGCGTGCCGCGCTCCAGCGCAGTGGAGGCATAGAGATTTTCGTTAATTTTGCTGGCGGCGCGGGTCAGGTTAGCCCGATCGCGACTGGTGGCGATGGAACGGAATTCGTTCAGAGGCAGCTTTGGGTTATCGGCGTTGAATTTCTCGCGGAACTGACTGATCGACTGGTCAAAGCTCGGCGCGCCGGCGAGCAGGTAGGGCGCTGCCGCGGTCGTCGATTCGCTCTCTGCGGACAACGCGTGCGGGCCGACGGCAAGGCCCATCAGCCCACTTAACCACAAAATTGTCCACTTCTTCATGCCCGTCGTTCCTTTTTTTGCCTGCTGACGATTAAATCGGGAAGCGCGGCGCTTGTCAAAAAGTCACGACGCCAGGGTAAACTACGCAGACGATGATGATAAGGAAAAACGCATGACCCTACAGCAGTGGTTATTCTCAATTAAAGGGCGCATTGGCCGCCGCGATTTCTGGATCTGGATTGCCATCTGGCTGGTGACCATGAGCGCCCTGTTTACCCTGGCAGGCAGCAATCTGCTCAACCTGCAGACGGCGGCGTTTATTATCGTCTGCCTGCTGTGGCCGACGGCGGCGGTGGTGGTCAAGCGGCTGCACGATCGCGGCAAATCCGGGCTGTGGGCGCTGCTGATGGTTCTGGCGTGGATGCTGCTGGCGGGGAACTGGTCGATGTTGCCGCAGGTCTGGCAGTGGGGCGTCGGGCGCTTTGTGCCGACGCTGATTATCGTCATGATGCTGATCGACCTGGGGGCGTTTGTCGGCACCCAGGGCGAGAATAAGTTCGGCAAGGAGACCCAGGACGTGCGCTGGAAAGCGGACGCCTGATTACCAGTAGTGCTCCGCCGTCATATGGCCCGGCCGGCGACGCAGATGTTTGGTCATCTGCCGGGTCTCTTTTAACAGCTGTTGGGTATCGCGCACCATTTGCGGGTTGCCGCACAGCATCACATGGCTGGTGTCGGTGGTCATCGGCAGGCCGACGGCCTCTTCCAGCGCGCCGGTTTCAATCAGAAACGGCACCCGGCCGGTCAGCGAGCCTTCCACGGTTTCGCGGCTGACCACCGTCTGGATGCGTAATTTACCGGCGTAGCGCTGCTCCAGTTCGCGCATTAGCGGCAGATAGCTCAGGTCCGCGGCGTAGCGGACGGCGTGGACCAGCACCAGGTTATTAAAGCGCTCAAGGTCCTTGCCTTCCTGCAAAATTGACAGGTACGGCCCCAGCGCAGTGCCGGTCGCCAGCATCCACAGGGTATCGCAATCCGGTACTTCCTCGAGGACGAAGAAACCTGCCGCTTCACTCACCACCAGGACTTCATCGCCCGGCTTCAGCGCCGCCAGACGCGGGCTCAGCTTGCCTTCCGGGACGGTGACCAAATAGAACTCGAGGTCGGGATTGCCGGGGGCGTTGACGTAGGAGTAGGCGCGCTGCACGCGTTCGCCGTCGATTTCCAGCCCGAGCTTGGTAAATTGCCCGGCGGTAAACGGATGAACAGGCGCCCGCACGTATAAACTGAACAAGGCGTCCGTCCAGTACTCCACTTTTGTCACTTTGCCGCTAACCCAGTCCGCCATCGTCTTCTCCTGTTGCCAAGCGATGCCTTATCTTCGGTCCAGACGAGCCAGATTTCCACCCCGAAGGCGCAAGAAAGCTCTATTGATCAAATATAAACGAAGAACAGGGCAACCGCCTGCGGACGGTTGCCTGGGAGAGAAAAAACGGTATTACAGGATGTGCTGCTGAATGTCCGGATCTTTACGGTCGAGGTAATGAATCGACTGGATACGACGGATAGTGCGCGACTTGCCGCGGATCAGCAGCGTCTCGGTGGTGGCCATGTTGCCCTTGCGGGTGATGCCGTCCAGCAGATCGCCTTTGGTGATCCCGGTGGCGGAGAAGACGACGTTATCGCTGCGCGCCATTTCATCCAGACGCAGCACTTTGCCCGCTTCAATGCCCATGGTTTTGCAGCGCGCCAGCTCATTTTCACCGATGCGGCGGTTCTCTTCGTTATCGCCCTTCACGTGGTGGCGAGCCAGCAGGCGCCCCTGCATATCCCCGTCGAGGGCGCGGATCACCGCGGCGGAAACCACCCCTTCCGGCGCGCCGCCGATGCCGTACAGTACGTCGACTTCGCTATCCGGCATGCAGGTGAGAATAGAGGCCGCGACGTCGCCATCGGGAATAGCGAACACGCGCACGCCCAGCTGCTGCAGCTGGGCAATGACCGCGTCGTGGCGCGGTTTCGCCAGCACGGTGACGGTCAGCTCGCCCAGCGGCTTGTTCAGGGCGCGAGCGATATTGTGCAGGTTCTCTTCCAGCGGCAGATTGAGATCGATAGCGCCTTTAGCGCCCGGGCCGACGATCAGCTTTTCCATATACATATCCGGCGCGTTGAGGAAGCAGCCCTTATCGCCGACCGCCATCACCGCCAGGGCGTTGGCCTGGCCCATCGCCGTCATGCGGGTGCCTTCGATGGGATCGACGGCGATATCTACCGCATCGCCCTTGCCGGTACCCACTTTTTCGCCGATATAGAGCATCGGCGCTTCATCGATTTCGCCCTCGCCGATGACGATGGTGCCGTCGATATTGACGAGGTTAAGCATAATGCGCATGGCGTTAACCGCTGCGCCGTCGGCGGTATTCTTATCGCCGCGGCCCAGCCATTTATAGCCCGCCAGCGCGGCGGCTTCGGTGACACGCGAAAATTCGATGGCCAGTTCTCGTTTCATAATCCACTCGTTGT
>OFCV01000188.1_pt1 | contig 21915 bp, 20 predicted proteins | sample 1520931 | NCBI WGS metagenome assembly OFCV01 (sample SAMEA2699033, study PRJEB24076) | metagenome | biome: Human gut stool | place: Spain | collected 2012-10-21
TCCGAAGCGGCGATGGTCGGGGCGCTGGCCGACTGGTTTGCGGTCGTGGCTCTGTTTCGCCGTATTCCGCTGCCCTTTGTCGCCCGCCATACGGCGATTATTCCGCGCAATAAAGACCGCATCGCCGACAACCTCGGCCGCTTTGTCGAGGAAAAGTTCCTTGATACCCCGTCGCTGGTCGCGCTGATCCGCCGCTATCAGCCAGCCCTGATGCTCGGCAACTGGTTCAGCCAGCCGGAGAACGCCCGACGGGTCGGCCAGCACCTGCTGCAGGTGATGAGCGGTTTTCTCGAACTGACCGATGACGCGCGCATTCAACGTCTGCTGCGACGCGCGGTGCATAAGGCTATCGATAAGGTCGACCTGACGCAGACCAGCGCCATGATGCTGGAGGGACTGACCCGCGACAATCGCCATCAAAAGCTGCTCGATTCGCTGATAAACCAACTGATCGCCCTGCTGCAGCGCGACAGCTCCCGCGCCTTTATCGCCCGCGGCATCGTACACTGGCTGGAGACCGAACACCCGCTGAAGGCCAAACTCCTACCCACCGAGTGGCTCGGCGAGCACAGCGCTGAGATGGTCACCGACGCGGTGAATACCCTGCTGGACGAGGTGACTCACGACCGTACGCATCAGATCCGTCAGACTTTTGACCGCGCCGTGCAAAAGCTTATCGATAACCTGAAATCCGACCCGGATATGGCGCAGAAGGCCGATAACATCAAAGCCTGGCTAAAAAATGATGAGACCTTTAACCACTATCTTGGCGAAGTATGGGGCGACCTGCGCGGCTGGGTAAAAAACGATATCAGCAGCGACGACTCACGTATTAAGCAGCGTATCGCCGAGGCGGGGCAGTGGTTCGGTGAAACCTTACTCCGCGACGACGCGCTGCGCGAATCGCTTAACGAACACCTGGAGCAGGCGGCGCACCGGGTGGCGCCGGAGTTCGCCGCCTTCCTCACCCGCCATATCAGCGACACAGTGAAGAGCTGGGACGCCCGCGATATGTCGCGGCAGATCGAGCTCAATATCGGTAAAGATCTGCAGTTCATCCGCATCAACGGTACCCTGGTGGGGGGAACCATCGGCCTGTTGTTGTGGCTGCTCTCGCAGATCCCCTCGCTGCTGCATCTGCATATTGGTTAGCAATGATACTATCCGAACAATAGCGCTGATAAATATTCCACAGGGAGGGCGAGATGATGCACAGGATTTCCCACTGGCTGAGCCGACACGCCGCCGCGCTGTTCTTCCCGGCGGCGTTAATTCTGTATGATTTTTCCGCTTATCTCACTACCGATCTGATCCAGCCGGGGATCCTGCACGTGGTGCGGGATTTCAATGCTGATGTAGCGCTGGCTCCGGCCTCGGTGAGCCTGTATATGGCCGGCGGCATGGCGCTACAGTGGCTGCTGGGGCCGCTCTCTGACCGGATAGGACGGCGTCCGGTGCTGCTCACCGGCGCGCTGATTTTCACCCTCGCATGCCTGGCGACCCTGTTCACCACCTCCATGACGCAGTTCCTGATTGCCCGCTTCGTGCAGGGCACCAGCATCTGCTTTATCGCCACCGTCGGCTACGTCACCGTACAGGAGGCCTTTGAGGAAAAAAGATCGATCAGACTGATGGCGGTGATCACCTCCGTCGTGCTGGTGGCGCCGATCGTCGGCCCGCTCTCCGGCGCGGCGCTGATGCATTTCATTCACTGGAAAGCGCTGTTCGGCATTATCGCCGCCATGGGATTGGTGGCCTGGCTCGGCCTGCTGTTGACCATGCCGGAGACGGTGCGCCGCGGCGATGTGCCGTTCAGCCCCCTGGGCGTGCTGCGCGATTTTCGCAACGTCTTTCGCAACCGCATCTTTTTACTCGGCGCCGCCACGCTGTCGCTGAGCTATATTCCGCTGATGAGCTGGGTGGCGGTATCGCCGGTGATTTTAATGGACGCCGGCGGACTGACCACCAGCGAGTTCGCCTGGAGCCAGGTGCCGGTCTTCAGCGCCGTTATCATCGCCAACCTGTCGGTGGCGCGCTGGGTAAAAGACCCTACCCGCCCGCGCTTTGTCCTCAGCGCGGTGCCGGTACAGATGCTCGGCCTGGCCATCCTGATCGTTGGAAATCTGGTATGGCACCACGTCTGGCTGTGGTCGGTGCTCGGCACCTGCTTCTACGCCTTCGGCATCGGGCTGATTTTCCCGACGCTGTTTCGCTTTACCCTCTTTTCCAACGACCTGCCGAAAGGCACGGTCTCCGCCTCGCTGAATATCGTGATCCTCAGCGTCAGCGCGTTATCAATTGAAGGCGCGCGCTGGCTGTGGTTCCATGGCGGCAGACTCCCCTTCCACCTGTTGGCGGTGGCCGCCGGGATTGTCGCCGCCTGCTGCCTGGCCAGACTGTTACGCCACCAGCGCGGACAAGCGGTGATCGAAGCCCGGCAGTCGTGAGCCCTTTTACGGAGAAAGCCCCATCATGAATGACATTGAACTCAGCCAGGCGCAGCGCGACCTGCTGCGCGACAGGCTCAGCAAGTACTGCGCAGAGACCTTCGACCTCGAACTGGAGCAGTTTGACGCCGAATTTTTCGTCGACTTTATCGCCAAAGAGCTGGGGCCGCTGTTTTACAACGCCGGTATCGAAGAGGCCATCCGCGCCCATCAGGCATGGAGCGAGCGTATCCAGGAAGAGATGGATTTGAAAAAGGTCTATTAACACCGCGTACAGACGCAGGAGATCAATAAAACCCTGCATACACCATGGCTATAATGGCGACTCTTTCAGCATCTCCCGTGTACGGGGAAGGAAAACCATGTCGCTTATCACCGATCTACCCGCCATTTTTGACCAGTTCTCAGAAGCTCGCCAGAAGGGCTTTCTCACCGTCATGGATCTTAAAGAGCAGAACGTACCGCTGGTGGGCACTTACTGCACCTTTATGCCCCAGGAGATCGCCATGGCGGCGGGCGCCGTTGTCGTCTCGCTGTGCTCAACCTCCGATGAAACCATCGAGGAAGCGGAAAAAGATCTCCCGCGCAACCTCTGCCCGCTTATCAAAAGCAGCTACGGCTTCGGCAAAACCGATAAATGTCCCTACTTCTATTTCTCTGACCTGGTGGTTGGGGAAACCACCTGCGACGGCAAAAAGAAAATGTATGAGTACATGGCCGAGTTCAAGGCGGTCCACGTCATGCAGTTGCCGAACAGCGCCAGCGATGCCGCCTCGCGCGCACTGTGGAAAACGGAGATCCTGCGCCTGCAGCAGGTGATTGAGGCCCGGTTTGGCACGCCGATTAGCGAGGCGGCGCTGCGCGAAGCCATCGTGTTGAAAAATCGCGAGCGCCGGGCGCTGGCCCACTTTTATCGTCTCGGGCAGCTCAATCCGCCGGCGCTCAGCGGCGGCGACATCCTGAAAGTGGTGTACGGCGCCACTTTTCGTTTCGACAAAACCGCCCTGATTGATGAACTGCATGCCATGGCGGAGCGCATCCATCAGGAGTGGCAGCAGGGTAAACGGCTGGAACCTCGTCCGCGGATCCTGATCACCGGCTGCCCGATCGGCGGCGCGGCGGAAAAAGTGGTCCGCGCCATCGAGGAAAACGGCGGCTGGGTGGTCGGCTATGAGAACTGCACCGGCGCGAAAGCGACCGAGCGCTGCGTGGCGGAAGAGGGCGACGTCTACGACGCCTTAACCGATAAATATCTCGCCATCGGCTGCTCCTGTATCTCCCCCAACGACCAGCGTCTGCAGCTGCTGAGCCAGATGGTGGAGGAGTATCAGGCCGACGGGGTGATCGACGTCATTTTGCAGGCCTGCCATACCTATGCCGTGGAATCGCTGGCGATTAAACGCCATCTGCGCCAACAGCACGATCTTCCTTACATGGCGATTGAAACCGACTATTCGACAGCGGACCTCGGCCAGCTCAGCACCCGCGTCGCCGCCTTTATCGAAATGCTGTAAGGAGCTGGCGTGAACTATACGGTTGGCATTGATTCCGGCTCCACCGCCACAAAAGGCATCCTGCTGGCGGACGGCGTCATCGTGCGCCGCTTCCTCTGCCCCACTCCCTTTCGCCCCGCCGACGCCATCCACGAGGCCTGGGAGACACTGCGCGCTGGCCTCACGGAGACGCCTTTTTTAACCCTCACCGGCTATGGCCGCCAGCTGGTGGATTTTGCCGATAAGCAGGTGACGGAGATCTCTTGTCACGGCCTCGGCGCCCGCCTGCTGGCGCCGGACACCCGCACGGTGATTGATATCGGCGGCCAGGACAGCAAAGTTATCCAGCTGGACGCCGGGGGCAACCTCAGCGACTTCCTGATGAATGACAAATGCGCCGCCGGCACCGGCCGTTTTCTGGAAGTCATTTCACGCACCCTCGGCGCCAGCGTCGAACAACTGGACGCCATTACCGACGGCGTGGAACCGCACGCCATTACCAGTATGTGCACGGTGTTTGCCGAATCGGAGGTCATCAGCCTGCGGTCGGCCGGCGTCGCGCCGGAGGCGATTCTGGCCGGGGTGATTAACGCCATGGCCCGGCGCAGCGCGAACTTTATCGGCCGCTTATCGGCGCAGGGGCCGCTGCTGTTTACCGGCGGCGTCAGCCACTGCGCCGCCTTTGCCCGGATGCTGGAAAGCCATGTCGGCATGGCGGTGACAACCCATCCCGACGCCCAGTTTGCCGGGGCGATCGGCGCGGCGCTGATCGGACAGCGCCAGCGGAGGCACGGATGACAACGTTTCTGTTTTTATTTCACTCCACGGTGGGGGTGGTGCGGATGCGCAAAGCCATGCAGGCGGCGGGAGTGGCCTTCGAGGTCAAAGATATACCCCGCCAGCTGCGCAGCGGCTGCGGGCTGTGCATCCTGCTGGAGGGGACGGAAGCCGATGCGCGAGGCTGGATCGTCCCGGAACAGACGGCGGCGCTGTATCAGCAGAACGGGGAAGCATGGCGCTGTCTCGCCACCTTCCCACCGGCAGGTTAATCGCTCACCACAAAACGCGCCGCCGCGAAACAGTTCAGCAGGCGGTGCATGAGAAAAACCAGGGTCAGCGTCACCACCAGCGAGACCGTCACCGAGGTGATGCGGTACAGATCGCTGAACACCAGATCCTGATACGGATGCAGGTTCTGGCCGAACATAATGCCGATGGTAGTGATGCTGGCGAAGCCCACCCCGGCGCCCACTTTCTCCATCACGTGGAGGCGGGCGCTGAAGGCCAGCCCGAGACCAATCAGCGGCATCATCAGGATCATGTGGTTGCTGAAATCATAGATAATCAGCTGCACCACCAGTATATAGAGACAGGCCAGCACCACCCCGACGACGCGCCAGATCGAGCTGATCACCGCCCCGCGATAGTGCATCGGGAACAGGATCAGGATCCCGGCCATCAGCGCCGACAGCGAGTCGCTGAGATCGCAGATCTGAAACACCACAAAGATGATCGTCGCTACCGTACCGGAGAGCAGCGACTCATGACGGATGCGGGCGGCGTCTTTCTCAATCCGCGGCGGCGGCTTGCGCGGTTCGACGTCCGGGATCAGGTAATGCAGCAGCGCGCTCAGCGCCACGGCCATCACGCAGGCTTCCATATTGGAGAACATCAGGGTGTGCCAGTTGCTGGTGGGATAGCTCATAAAATTGAGCATCGTGCTCTGGCACACCACCCCCATCGATCCCAACAGGAACAGCGGTCCCTGGCTCATAAAGCGGAAACGCATCACGTACAGGGCAAACACCACCAGGGTCATGATCACCGGCCACTGCGACAAATAGCCGACAATTAGCACCATTTCGACACAGTTTACCGCCGCGCTAAATATAAACTGGCGGGCGACGTGCAGGTTGAACATCGGCACCAGCGACATCAGCATCAGCGGATAAACGACGAAAAATACGCCGTACTGCACGTCGTAGAAGGTGGAGATGCTGAGCGCAATGGTCCCGGCCACGGCGATACGCACCGTCTGGCGAAAATCATTCGCCGTGTAGACGATATTGCCGTGCGGGGTAAAGACATGCGCCAGGGTATTAATAGACATAGTGCAACCAGCTCACCAGGTGGATCTGCAGGCCGGCGAAGGTGCGGGCAAAAGGTCCCTCGCTATTGTACAGCTGCACCGTAGCGCGGGCGCCGGTCGGCAGCGGTTTGTCCAGCGGCTGATCCAGCGCGACGTGAATGCGCATCCGCTGGGCGTCGCGCACCCAGCGGGTGGACTGCTCGGGCTGCGACAGCTGGCCGTTCACCGCCTCCTGTCCCGCCAGAATCCCGGCGTCGCTGCTGGTCACGTGCGCCGGGAAGACTTGACCCGGCAGGGCGTCAAAGACCACCGCCGCATCGGTATTCACCGCGGTGTGGCGCAGGCTTTTTTCGCGGAAGTCGGCGACGATGTCAGTGTTGTTGTTAACCAATGCCAGCACAGCCGTCGCCGCGGTGGCGTAGATCCCCGGGTTCAGCTGCAGGTTGCTGACCATGCCGTCAGTTTCCGCACGCACTTTGGTCCAGGCCAGGTTCAGCTGCGCCTCCTCCAGCGCATTACGGTATTTTTGCAGGGTGACGTTGCGCTTATCGTCGCGCTCGCCGCGCTGGATCAGCAGGTTCTGGATCTGCGCGTTCAGCGCCGAGACCGACTGCTCGCTGGTCTGCCAGGTGGTTCGCACCTTATCGAGGTCGGACTGCGAGACGTTCTGCATCGTACTCAAGCGCTGGTAGCGATCGAGCGTGACCTTATCGTTACGCGCGGTGTACTGCGCGGTGCGCAGGTTGGCGCGGGCGGCGGCGATTTGCGCGTCCAGCTGCTGGTTGCTCAGTTTCGCCTGCTCGAGGGCGATCTGCGCCGCTTCAACTTTATTAATGAATGGCGTTGGGTCGAGCTCATACAGCAGGTCGCCCTTTTTCACCTGGCTGTTGTTGTGCACGTAGACGTGCGAGACATAGCCGGAGACCCGCGACGAAACCGGGGTCACCACGCGCATGACGGTGGAGTCCGGCGTCAGCGGGATCCAGATATCGGCAACGATAAACCAGGCGAATATTCCCAGAAAAGCGGCAATACTCACCCGTACCCAGCGGGCAAATTTTTGTTCAGGCGTCATCATAGTGTGTTAGATCTTGTTATCTTCTTCGCGGATATTCCGCAAACGGCAGGCGATTTGATTTAACGTGGCGCTGAAGGTGGCGAGATCGGCCTCCGGGATGGTCTGGGTTACGCGCTCCTGATAGGTCTCGATCACGCAGCTCAGTTTTTCCAGAATAGCCCGCCCCTCAGCGGTCAGCGTCAGCAGGCGAATGCGTTTGTCATATGGCGATGTGGAACGCACCAGATAGCCCTGCTTTTCCAGTAATGAGAGGGTGCGCATTAGCGGCGGCAGTTCAATGCCCTGCACCTCCGCCAGTTCGCTGACCGAGACGTTGTCTCCCAGCTGATGCAGTTGCATCAGCACCGTCCAGCTGGACTGGGTGAGTCCGGTATCGGTGATAGCGGAGTCAATAATGGCGCGCCACTGGCGCACCACCATAGCCATCCGCATCCCCAGCGGGCGGCGGGCAAACAGTTCGTCTTCAGTCACGGGTCTTCCTCTCATTATTGAGAAGAAAATAATACTTATCAGGGTAAGTATCAAGAAACGGAAGCTCGTGCCGCATCAATTGATAAATTTCGTGAATGTATCCCGGCGGCACTTTGCGCTCACCGGGATAATGAAGAAGGTTTGCCTGTAAAAAACCGCACGTTTTAATTGATCTGGTCCCGACGCAGGCCGATATCTTTCAGCTGTTCGTCGCTCATTTGCTGCAAAACTCTGCGCGTTTGCTCCTGAAGCCACCATTTTTTGATAAACCGCACCAGCAGTACGAAACCGATAAATGGCTGTCTTGCCCTGTTCTCGTGAAATTCCATCCTCTACCTCCTCACCTTGCCAGAGGCTTTATCTTCACGGATTTGGGGGTAAGGAATACAGATTCACAAAACGCTTTTCTTTAACATACAGATTAGCTAAAACGTACACCAGAGCCCAATTTTTACGCCCATCTGTACTGGTTATTCCATCTGTATGGCGGCAATTAAGGATACAGCATGACCCGCTACCAACATCTCGCTACGCTACTGGCCGAACGCATCGAACAGGGCCTGTATCGCCATGGCGAAAAGCTGCCGTCGGTGCGCAGCCTGAGCCAGGAGCACGGCGTCAGCATCAGCACCGTCCAGCAGGCCTATCAGCTGCTTGAGCAGCAGCAGATGATTGTGCCGCAGCCGCGATCGGGCTATTTCGTCGCCCCGCGCAAAGCCCAGCCGCCGGTGCCGCCGATGTCGCGTCCGGTCCAGCGCCCGGTGGAGATCACCCAGTGGGATCAGGTGCTGACCATGCTTGACGCCCGCTACGATAAATCGATCATCCCCTTTGGGGGTGGCTCGCCGGACGTGACGCAGCCAAGCCTGAAGCCCATCTGGCGTGAACTGAGCCGGGCTATCCAGCACAACCTCACTGAGGTGTTGAACTATGACGAGCTGGCCGGGCGTCGCGAGCTACGGGAGCAGATCGCCCGCCTGATGCTCGACGGCGGATCGGTGGTAACTGCCGACGATCTGGTGCTCACCAGCGGCTGCCACAGCGCGCTGTCGCTGGCCCTGCTGTCGGTGTGCCAGCCAGGGGACATCATCGCCGTGGAATCCCCCTGCTACTACGGCACCATGCAGATGCTGCGCGGGCTGGGATTAAAGACGATTGAGATTCCCACCGATCCGGAAACCGGGATCAGCATCGAGGCCCTGGAGCTGGCGCTGGATCAGTGGCCGATCAAAGGGGTGATCCTCGTGCCAAACTGCAATAACCCGCTGGGCTTTATCATGCCGGACGCCCGCAAGCGCGCGGTGCTGAACCTTGCCCAACGCTACGATATCGTTATTTTCGAAGATGATATTTACGGCGAGCTGGCCACCGAATACCCGCGCCCGCGCACGATCCACTCCTGGGATATCGACGGCCGGGTGATGCTCTGCAGCTCCTTTACCAAAACCATCGCCCCCGGGCTGCGTATCGGCTGGATCGCCCCCGGGCGCTACTACGACAAGCTGCTACAGATGAAGTACGCCGCCAGCGGGACCAACGTCCCCTCCACTCAGCTGGCGGCCTGCAATTTTATTCGCGAAGGCCACTACCACCGCCACGTGCGGCGGATGCGGCAGATCTATCAGCGCAATATCGAGATCTACACCTGCTGGCTGCGGGAATTTTTCCCCTGCGGGATCTGCGTCACCCGGCCGAAGGGCGGTTTTATGCTGTGGGTTGAGCTCCCGGAGCAGGTAGATATGGTCTGCGTCGCCAAGCAGCTGTGCCGGCTGAAGATCCAGGTCGCGCCGGGCTCGCTGTTTTCGGCAGCGGGCAAGTATCGCAACTGCGTCAGGATCAACTGCGCCCTGCCGCCGACCGAGAAACATAAAGCGGTGATGGTGAAGCTGGGAGAAGCGGTGAAGGTGGCGATGGAGTGAATTTAACCTGTTCTCCCCGGTGGCGCTGCGCTTACCGGGGCTACGGGTGATCTGGCGTCTGCGAAGCAGCTTCACTGATCAAAAAACACCATCCCCTTATACGGCTGTTCGCGGCAGGCGGCCAGACGCTGGGCGAGACTGCCGACGTGCAGCTCCAGCTTATGGCCATCGGGATCGAGGAAATAGTGCGAGGCACCTTCGCTACGGTTCAACTTCCAGATCGCCACGCCGGCAGCCTCAAGGCGGGCGGCGAAGCTAGCAAAATCGGCTTCGCTAATACTAAACGCATAATGGGTGTAGTCGCTCTCTTCCGGCGGAGTAACGCGCCGCTGCGGATCCAGCGACAGGCACAGCCACAAATCGCCGCAGGAGAGATAAGCCCCGCTGTCCCAGCGGGCATGCAGCGTCATGCCCAGCAGCTGCTGATAAAACGCCACGCTCGGCGCCAGCTGGCTGACTGCCAGGGTCAGGTGATTCAGTCCACTCAGCATGTCTGTTCCTCCAGTGAATTCACAATGAACTGACGCAGCCATTGATGCGCCGGGTCGCGGTGCCAGCGCTCGTGCCACAGCATCAGCATCTCAAAGCCGGCGACCGCCAGCGGCGGCTCGACGACCACCAGCCCGCTCTGCCCGCGCACCAGCCGCTCCGGCAGGACCGCCACCAGATCGCTATTGCGCAGGGTCTCCAGCATAAACAGGAAATGTGGCACGGAAAGGACAACCCGCCGCGTCAGTCCGAGGTTAGCCAGCGCGATATCGGTCGCCGCGCTGAAGCCGCCCCCGTCCGGGGAGACGATCACGTGCTCCAGCTGACAGAACGTTTCCAGGCTAAGCCCAGGCCGCAGCGCTGGATGTTCCGCCCGGCCAGCCAGCACGTAGCGTTCGCGAAACAGCAGGCGCTGATGCAGCCCCGGCGGCGCGCCCTCGCGGGTATGAAAGAAAAGATCTACTGTATCGCTGGCCGCCTGCTGCTCCAGCCGCGCCGGCTGCAGTTCGAATACCGCCAGCCGACTGCCGGGAGAGGCCTGGCGTAACCCAGCCAGCATCGGCAGGAGGATCGCCGAGGCCATATAGTCCGTCGCCGCCACCCGCCAGGTCTCCGCCGCCGTGGCCGGATCAAAAGGGCTGACCGGCGCCACCGCCTGCTCCAGCGCGGCTAACGCAGCGCGCAACGGCTGACGAAGCTCATCAGCGCGGGCGGTGGGCTGCATGCCGCGCGGGCCCGGCATCAGCAGCGGATCGGCGAAAATCTCCCGCAGCCTGGCTAGCTGAATGCTGACCGAGGGCTGCGACAGATTCAGCCGCTGCGCCGCCCGGGTAACGTTGTTTTCGCTAAGCAGCACATCCAGGGTGCGCAACAGATTGAGATCCAGACGCTGTAAATTAATCACGACTATACCGGGAATTTAAGTAATTAATTTCTACTATAGCTTCAGCTTTCCTACTCTGCAGCTCTCCATACGCCAGAGGTGATATTATGAAAGTACTGCTGATTTACGCCCATCCGGAACCGCGCTCGCTCAATGGCGCGCTGAAAAATTTCGCCATCCGCCATCTGCAGCAGGCCGGGCATGAAGTGCAGGTTTCCGATCTCTACGCTATGCGCTGGAAGGCCGGATATGACGCCGACGACAGCGGCGCCCCGCCGGTCGGCGAGTTCTGGCGGCCGACCCTCGATTCCAAACAGGCCTTTGCCCAGGGCACCCAAAGTGCGGATATCGTAGCCGAGCAGGAAAAGCTGCTGTGGGCCGATACGGTGATTTTCCAGTTCCCGCTATGGTGGTTCTCGATGCCCGCCATCATGAAGGGCTGGATCGACAGGGTGTACGCCTGGGGCTTTGCCTATGGCGTCGGCGAGCACAGCGACCGCCACTGGGGCGATCGCTACGGGGAAGGCACTTTCGTCGGCAAGCGGGCGATGCTGATCGTCACCGCCGGCGGCTGGGCGGAACACTATTCACCGCGCGGGATCAATGGCCCCATCGACGACATCCTGTTCCCCATTCAGCACGGTATGCTGTTCTATCCCGGCTTTGAGGTGCTTCCGCCGCTGGTGTTCTACCGCACGGATAAAACCGATGCCGGGCAGTTCGCCGATCAGTGCGCCGCCCTGGCCGAGCGGCTGGACACGCTGTGGCAAATCGAGCCCATTCCATTCCGCCGGCAGAATCATGGCGATTATCTGATCCCATCGCTGACGCTGCGCCCGGAGCTGGCGCCGGGGCAAAGCGGCCTGGCGGTGCATTTGCGTAGCGAATAACTGGCTGTCCCGTCTTCGCCCCCGAGGACGGGTCATTTACCCGGCTCTCTCCAGTCCCAGCATGCCTCGCGCCTGGATAAAGCACAGCAGCAATACGCCCCACAGCGCCATCGTCAGATAGGGGCTGATACCGAGGATATTGAACCCACTCTCAATAATCTGCAGCAGGAACAGCGCGAGCACCATCCCAACGATGCGCCCACTACCGCCATCCGGATTCACGCCGCCAAGCACCGCCGCGAGGATCGACACCAGCAAATACGATTCCCCATAAGATGCTTTGGCTGAGTTCAGCTTCGACATCATCAGAAACGCAGCCACCGCGCAGAGCAGGGCCGAGATGACATATACCCATATCAACACCCGCCGGGTATTGATCCCGGAATAATGGGTCGCCCGTTCGTTGGATCCGATCAACATGATCGCCCGACCCAGCGGGCTTTTCTCCAGCAGCACCCACAGCCCGGCCGCCACCACCGCAAAAAGCCACATTGGCAGCGGAATACCGAACCACTGGGCGTGATTCAGCCACAGCACCCACTGCGGAAAGTTAGCGATGGCGCTGCCGCCGGTGATCAGAATATTTATCCCTTTGAGCAGGGTCATCATGCCAAGGGTAGCCAGGATCGGCGAAACGCGGATCCCGGCGATCAATATCCCGTTGCACAGGCCAATGATCATCGCCGCCCCTCCGCCGGCCAGCAGCGTCGCCAGCGCGGTAGCGCCCCCAGGCGGATAGCTCGTCGCCACCCAGGCCATCACCAGCGAGCAGGCGTTAGCCGTCGCGATAATTGACAAATTAATGCCGCCGCAAAGCATAGTCATGGCCATCGCCAGCGCCAGGATCCCCAGCACCGGCATTTGCGAGGCAATCGACTGGAAATTGCTGACAGACCAGAAGATGTTTGGCATGGCGATGCTAAAGGCGATAACCATCAGCAGCAGCAGGCCGATCAGGTAAAACTCAACGTTGTTGCGCCACGATTTTTTCATAACAAGCTCCGGTTCTGATGCTGGCTCCATGCCGTTACGCTGATGCTGACGACGATGATCGCCCCAGTGATCAGGGTCTGCCAGTAGGAGGAGACCCCTAGCAGGTTCAGGCCGTTCTGCATCACCGCCAGTAAAATCACCCCCAGCAGCGTACCGGTGAGAGTTCCGCGCCCGCCAATCAGGCTGGTGCCGCCCAGCACCACCGCCGCCAGCACCGTCAGCTCATAGCCCAGCAGTGAATCCGGCGCAACGGTCATCACTGTCCACGCCTGCACGACACCTGCGGCCCCCGACATTAGTCCCATATAGCCATAAACGAACAGCTGCAGGCGGAGCACGCTGAAGCCGACGCGGCTGGCGGATTCCCGGTTGCCCCCCATGGCATAGATCTTGCGGCCAACGGTGGTGAAATTCATGATAAACGCGGTCAACAGCACCACGACGATCATCGTCAGCAGCGGCAGCCCCAGGCCATAATCGTAACCATCGGCATCGGTATATTTGAACAGCATAACCCCCTTTTCAAACCACGGAGGGAAGTCGTAGAGCCAGACACCTTTGCTTAACCACAGCAGCAAACCGTAAAAAATGTTGAGCGTAGAAATGGTGATAATGATCGAGGGCACCCGCAGACGATTAACCAACAGCGCGTTCACCAGCCCCAGCAGCACGCCGATGCCGCCGGCAAGCACAAAAGCCACCGCGAAGTTGCCGCCTACTTTTTGCAGCATCACCACCATGCCGTACTGGGCGATAATGGTCATAGCCGGGAAGGAGATATCAATCCCGCCGGCGATCAGCACCACGAACAGACCACAGGCGAGAATGGTCAGCATCGCATAGTTATTAGCGAGGTCGTAAATATTGTCGAAAGTGAAAAATTCCTCACTGCGCCAGCCCAGCAGCAGGCACAGCGCAATAATGAACATGCCTAACCAGAATTCATGTCGTTTCAACAGATTAGCCATTGACCACCTCCGCTATCTGCTGCTGGGTACTGCTGTCCGGCAGGAAGCTATGGGTCAACTCGCCCTGCTTCATCACCAGGATGCGATGACTCTGGTACCACGCCTCTTCGATCTCGTCGCAAATCATCAGCACGGCGATACCATGGGCAGCCAAATCGCTGATGATATGATAGATCCCGGCTTTGTTTGCGATATCCACCCCCACGGTTGGGCTATCGAGGATCAGCAGCTTAGGAGAGATCGCCAGCCATTTGGCGATAGAAACGCGCTGGGCATTACCACCGGAGAGGGTATTCACCGGCAGATGCGTATCCGGCGCCTTAATGGTCAACGCGTTGACCATTCTTGCGACCAGCTGCTGAGCTTTACTATCACTCAATAGTCCGCAAGCGCCTTTCACTTTATGAAACACGGTGCTGATAATGTTGTTTTCAATCGACTGACTCATCACCAGGCCGCGCGACATACGGTCCTCGGAGACATAGCCGATACCGTGGCGGATAGCGTCCTGATTGCTACGCAACCGCACCGGCTGGCCATTTATCAGGATCTCGCCGCTGTCAGGGCGGGTCATGCCGAAAAGGCTCAGGCACAGCTCTGTTCGCCCGGCGCCCAACAGGCCGACTATCGACACCACTTCTCCGGCTTCGACCTTCAGGGAGACGTTATGATATTCCCCCTTGCGGCTGAGATTGCGCACCTCCAGCACCGGCGTACTGCCCTGCCCCTGCCACAGATCGCGCACCTGATAGTCAAACTCCTGGCCCGTCATCAGAAAACCGAGCCGGCGGGTGGTTACCTCTGCCGCCGGCATGGTGCCGACCAGATTGCCATCCTTCAGCACGCTGATGCGGTCCGATACGGCCATGACCTCTTCCAGACGGTGGCTTACGAAGACGATGCAGATCCCCCTCTCACGCAGCTGGCGCACCACATGCAATAGTCCCTCCACTTCCTGATGGGTCAATGAGGCCGTGGGTTCATCCATAATGATAAGCCGGGCATCCTGCGCCAGCGCGCGGCAGATAGCCACCAGCTGACAGCGAGCGATGGAGAGCGATTCCACGGCGGCATCCAGCGGCAGCGAGACGTTAATACTGCGCATCGCCTGCTCCGCACTGCGTCGCAGTTCGCTGCGCCTCACCAGCACGCCGCGATGATAGTGGTTTATAGCAATGTTCTCCCACACGCTGAGATTGGGAAACAGCGACAGATCCTGATAAATCACCTGGATCCCATGGGCGACAGAGGCCGCTGGCGTCAGTTTTGGCCACGTCTTGCCGCCCAGCGTCATCGCTGCGCCCTCATCCGGGCGATAGACGCCAGAGATAATTTTGATCAACGTCGACTTCCCGCAACCATTCTGCCCGGCCAGGCAGTGCACTTCTCCGGGCATAAAGTCGATGCTGATATCATTGAGCGCGCGGTTGGCGTGGAAGGTTTTGCTGACGTGTCGAAGGGAAAGGAAAGGTTCCATAGCATCCCCTGGCTGGTTAAGCCGGGGCGGCAGGCGCCCCGGAAGGTGGATTAGTAGAGCGAATCAATATTGTCTTTATTTACCAGCAACACTTTATGGAAGCGGATAATATGCTTGTCGCTATCGACTTCCGCTTTACCGAGCTCTTTCAGTTCAAATCCCGGCTCAATGGTTTTGCCGTTCAGCAGGGTGCTGGCGACGGCCGCGAGGGCATAGCCGGCTGTCGCCGGATCGTAGGTGATCCCTTCGGTAATATCGCCGCTCTTAATAAGAGAGGCCGCCTGCGAGGGGATCATCATCCCGTAGACCGCGACTTTATTTTTCGCACGCTTCTCTTTCACCGCGCGCCCCGCGCCAATTGGGCCATTCGAACCAAAAGAGACCACCGCTTTCAGATCCGGGTAAGTTTTCATCAGATCGAGCGTGGTACGGCGGGAATCATCAACACTTTCCGCCACCGGCATTCGGCGGGTGACTTCATGCATGTCCGGGTAATGTTCTTTTTGGTATTTCACCAGCAGATCGGCCCACAGGTTGTGCTGCGGTACCGTAAGGCTACCGACATAGATAACGTAGCCGCCTTTGCCACCCATCCGCTTGGCCATATGCTCCACGTATTCAGCAGCGAACTTCTCGTTATCGATGATCTCCACATCCCAGTTGGCGCTCGGCTGCCCGGGCGATTCGTTGGTCAGCACCACGATGCCGGCGTCACGGGCTTTTTTGAATACCGGCTCCAGCACGTTGGCATCGTTAGGCACGATAGTGATGGCATCCACTTTACGTGCAATCAGGTCCTCAATAATTTTCACCTGCTGCGGCGCATCGGTGCTGGACGGCCCTACCTGGGAGGCGTTGAGGTTAAACTCTTTCCCGGCCTGGACTACCCCTTCACCCATCCGGTTAAACCATGGCATGCCGTCCACTTTTGAAATATTGACTACGGTTTTTTCCGCCGCATATACCGGCGCGGAAATAAGCGCAGCCCCCAACAGCAATGATGAAAAAATATTAACGACCAGACGTTTATGCATAATAATTAGCCTCAATACGTTGTAGTCAGACAGGGGTATGACGCAAAGCGGAAAAATAGATAGAAATTGTAATAATGTTAATAATTTAGAAGAGAATAAACACAAGCTGTAACAGCAGACAGGTAATATTCAGCTATAAATATGGATAATAATACTATAATCCTGTGGCGTGAGCTTTTTCACAAAAAAAATGCAACATAGTTTGTTGTTCCAGAATAATGATCGGGTCGCAGAGAAAATATATTTTTCCCGCTTCGTTATTTACCGAAAAAAAATCACATAAATAACATCAGGAAAAGTATGTGATTTTTGATTGCGCCTCCAGCCCCTTCCGTGGCAGGATACTCCCTATGAACAGAAACGTTATCGTTACCTACCCCCGTCGTTGGTGGCTGCCTGCATAACAGGCGGCAAGATACACGTTTCCATTTTCAAAGCCGCCGGAAGGCGGCTTTGGTGTTTTCAGGACGTCTTTCGGCTGAACAGTCTGATAAGGAGTCCCTGATGAACCATCCACAAACCATCCTCACCGGCGACCGCCCGACCGGCCAGCTGCATCTTGGCCACTACGTCGGCTCGCTGCGCCAGCGCGTCGCGCTGCAGCATAACCACCAGCAATTTATCCTGATCGCCGACCTGCAAGGGCTCACGGACAACGGCAGCAATCCGCAAAAAATCAGCCACCATATCCTCGAAGTCATGGCCGATTATCTGGCCGTCGGCATCGACCCCAGGCTCACCACTATTTGCCTGCAGTCCGCCCTGCCGGCGCTGGCGGAGCTCAGCGCGCTGTATATGAATATCGTCCCGTCGCCCGCGTGGAACGTAATCCGACGGTCAAAAATGAGATTGCCCAGAAGGGATTCGCCCGCTCGCTGCCGGTGGGTTTTCTCGCCTATCCGATTAGCCAGGCGGCCGATATCACCGCGTTCAAGGCCGAACTGGTGCCGGTGGGCGACGATCAGCTACCGATGATTGAGCAGACCAACGAGATCGTCCACAAGATGAATAGCCTCACCGGCGAGCCGGTGCTGCGCCACTGCAAGGCGCTACTCAGCGAAGTGAGTCGCCTGCCGGGCGTCGATGGCAACGCCAAAATGTCGAAATCGCTGGGCAATACGCTGACGTTATCGGCCACAGAGGAGGAGATCCACCACGCGGTCAGCGCGATGTATACCGACCCGACGCACCTGAGAGTCAGCGATCCGGGGCATGTCGAGGGCAACGTGGTGTTTACCTATCTCGATGCATTCCACAGCGATAAGGCGCGGGTGGCAGAGATGAAAACCCACTATCAACGCGGCGGGCTGGGCGATCGCCAGTGTAAGAATGAGCTGGAGACCTGCTTGCAGACGCTACTGGCGCCGATCCGCAAACGCAGGGCCACTTTTATTCAGGATAAAGGGATGCTGCTGGAGCTGCTGCGCCAGGGCAGCGAACGCGCCCACCACCTCACACAGCAGACGCTGCATGAGGTGAAGCGCGGGCTGGGGCTGCCGGTGCTGTTCTGAGATGGTGAAATACTCCCTGTGCGGATAATTTTGTTAACACGCCGACAAGACCATGTACTTCGTATGGACAATATCGCCCCGGCTGTTACTATCGCTTTAACGGTAGCTCTCACTATGCGTGTTTCATTAAGGCCAGGATCGCTGATGATGACCACATAAGTAGCCCAGCGAGCGGCTGCGCATCGGCGCGGCAGAGCGCGGCGTCAGCGGCCCTCCCTCCACTTTTTCGTCCTTCGCAAGAAGGACGCTCCGCCCGCCGGAGGAAACACGCGCACCACTCAGCAAAGGGAATCAAGCGAGTCGCGTATGGACAAAATAAAGAAACGTTGGGCAGGGTATTTTGTCGGCTTACTGGTGGTGCTCGCCGCCGCCGCATGGTGGCTGCTGCGCCCGCCGGGACTCCCGGCGGGGTTTGCCAGCAGCAACGGCCGAATCGAAGCCACCGAAGTTGATATTGCCAGTAAAATCGCCGGGCGTATCGACACCATTCTGGTCAAAGAGGGTCAGTTCGTGCACCAGGGAGAGGTGCTGGCGAGAATGGATACCCGGGTACTGAACGAGCAGCGTCTTGAAGCCGCCGCGCAAATCAAGGAGGCGGAAAGCGCGGTCCTGGCCGCCAGAGCCTTGCTCGATCAGCGACAAAGTGAAATGCGCGCCAGCGAAGCGGTAGTGAAGCAGCGCCAGGCGGAGCTGGATTCCACGGCGAAACGCCATGTTCGCTCCAACGCCCTCTCCCAGCGTGGCGCCGTCTCCGCCCAGCAGCTGGATGACGATCGCGCGGCCGCAGAGAGCGCCCGCGCGGCGCTGGAATCGGCGAAAGCCCAGGTCTCCGCCGCCCGCGCCGCCATCGAAGCTGCCCGCACCAGCATTATTCAGGCGCAAACCCGCGTCGAAGCCGCCCAGGCGACCGAGCGGCGGATCCTCGCCGATATTGACGATAGCGAGCTGAAAGCCCCTCGCGACGGCCGCATTCAGTATCGCGTCGCTGAGCCAGGCGAAGTCCTGGCCGCCGGTGGCCGGGTACTGAACATGGTCGATCTCGCCGATGTCTATATGACCTTCTTTCTGCCCACCGAACAGGCAGGTCTGCTGGCGCTCGGCAGCGAAGCGCGCTTGGTCCTTGATGCCGCGCCGGATCTGGTGATCCCGGCCAATATCAGCTTTGTCGCCAGCGTCGCCCAGTTCACGCCGAAAACGGTCGAGACCAGCGACGAGCGCCTGAAGCTAATGTTCCGCGTCAAAGCGCGTATCCCGCCGGAGCTGCTGGCGCAGCACCTGGAGTATGTCAAAACCGGCCTGCCCGGTATGGCTTACGTACGGCTGGATAAACAACAACCCTGGCCTGAAGCCCTGGCGGTGAGGTTGCCGCAATGAAACTAACGCCGCAGGATACCTCGCCCCCCGTCGCCCTGCTGGAACACGTTGGTCAGCAGTTTGGCGCCACCATCGCGCTGCGCGATATCAGTCTGGCGATCCCGGCACGGCGTATGGTTGGCCTGATTGGCCCGGACGGCGTCGGCAAATCGAGCCTGCTTTCGCTGATCGCCGGGGCGCGGACCATCGAGCAGGGGAACGTGATGGTGCTTGGCGGCGATATGCGCGATGTGCATCACCGCCGCGAGGTGTGCCCGAAAATCGCGTGGATGCCGCAGGGGCTGGGGAAAAACCTCTATCACACTCTCTCGGTGTATGAAAACGTCGACTTCTTCGCCTGCCTGTTCGGCCACGATAAAGCCGAGCGCGAACTGCGCATCAACGAGCTGCTGCAGAGTACCGGGCTGGCGCCGTTTCGCGATCGCCCCGCCGGAAAACTCTCCGGTGGGATGAAGCAAAAGCTCGGTCTGTGCTGCGCGCTGATCCACGATCCGCAGCTGCTGATCCTTGATGAACCGACCACCGGCGTCGATCCCCTCTCCCGGGCGCAGTTCTGGGAGCTTATCGACAATATTCGTCAGCGCCAGCCGGCGATGAGCGTGCTGGTGGCCACCGCCTACATGGAAGAGGCCGAGCGATTTGACTGGCTGGTGGCGATGAACGCCGGCGAGGTGCTGGCGACCGGCAGCGCTGCAGAGCTCAAAGCCCAGACCGGCAGCCAGACCCTGGAGCAGGCGTTTATCGCCCTGCTGCCAGAAGCACAGCGTCGGGCGCATAGGGCGGTAGTTATCCCACCGCGCGACAGCCGTGAGGAAGAGATCGCCATCGAAGCGCGCGGCCTGACCATGCGCTTCGGCAACTTTGTTGCCGTCGACCACGTTAATTTCCGCATCGCCCGCGGTGAAATCTTCGGCTTCCTCGGCTCCAACGGCTGCGGCAAATCCACCACCATGAAGATGCTCACCGGCCTGCTGCCCGCCAGCGAAGGTGAAGCCTGGCTGTTCGGCCAGCCGGTCGACCCGAAGGATATCGCCACCCGCCAGCGGGTGGGCTATATGTCGCAGGCCTTCTCGCTCTATAGCGAACTGACCGTCCGGCAAAACCTCGAGCTGCACGCCCGCCTGTTCCATATTCCGGACGGCGAAATCCCCGGCCGGGTGGCGGAAATGTGCGAGCGCTTTATGCTGACCGAGGTTGAAGACGCGCTTCCCGTCGATCTGCCGCTGGGGATCCGTCAGCGCCTGTCGTTAGCGGTGGCGGTCATCCATCGCCCGGAGATGCTGATCCTCGACGAGCCGACCTCCGGCGTCGACCCGGTGGCGCGGGATATGTTCTGGCAGCTGATGGTAGACCTCGCGCGGCAGGATCAGGTGACCATTTTTATCTCCACCCACTTTATGAATGAGGCGGAACGCTGCGATCGTATCTCCCTGATGCACGCCGGCAAAGTGCTGGCCAGCGATACGCCGCAGGCGCTGGTCGAGCAGCGCGGTTCAAACAGCCTGGAAGAGGCGTTTATCGCCTGGCTTAAAGAGGCCCAGCCGTCCTCTCCAGTACCAGAAGAACCCACGTCTGCTGTGGCATCGCATTCCGGACACACGGCTCCACGGCAGGCCTTCAGTCTTCGCCGGCTGTTTAGCTATAGCCGCCGCGAGGCGCTGGAGCTGCGCCGCGATCCGGTACGATCGACGCTGGCGCTGCTGGGGACGGTGATCCTGATGTTTATCATGGGGTATGGGATCAGCATGGACGTTGAGGATCTGCGCTTTGCCGTCCTCGACCGCGATCAAACCCTCAGCAGCCAGGGCTGGTCGCAGAATCTCGCTGGCTCACGCTACTTTATCGAACAGGCGCCGCTGCGCAGCTATGACGAACTGGACCGCCGGATGCGCGACGGCGAGCTGGCGGTGGCGATAGAGATCCCGCCGAACTTTGGTCGCGATATCGCCCGCGGCACGCCGGTGCAAATCGGCGTGTGGGTGGACGGCGCGATGCCCAACCGCGCGGAAACCGTGCGCGGCTACGTACAGGCGATGCATCTGGCCTGGCTGCAGGAGATGGCCGGCCGGCAGAGCAGCCCGCAGCGCGATACCTCGCTCATCTCCATCGAGACCCGCTATCGCTACAATCCAGATGTGAAGAGCCTGCCGGCCATCGTCCCGGCGGTGATCCCGCTGCTGCTGATGATGATCCCGGCGATGCTCAGCGCCCTGAGCGTAGTGCGTGAGAAAGAGCTCGGATCGATTATCAACTTGTACGTGACGCCAACCACCCGCAGCGAATTCCTGCTCGGCAAGCAGCTGCCTTACATCGTACTGGGGATGTTTAACTTCTTCCTGCTGTGCGCGCTGTCGGTCTTTGTCTTTGGCGTCGCGCATAAGGGGAGTTTCCTGACGCTGACCCTGGCGGCGCTGCTGTATGTCACCATCGCCACTGGTCTGGGGCTGCTGATCTCAACCTTTATGAAGAGCCAAATCGCCGCTATTTTCGGTACCGCGATTATTACGCTGATCCCGGCAACCCAGTTTTCCGGAATGATCGATCCGGTGGCCTCGCTGGAAGGTCCCGGACGCTGGATTGGGCAAATCTACCCGACCAGCCACTTCCTGACTATCGCCCGCGGGACCTTTTCGAAAGCGCTGAATATTAGCGATTTGTGGGGCTCATTCATTCCGCTACTGATTGCGGTGCCGCTGGTGCTCGGGTTGAGCGTGCTGCTGCTGAAGAAACAGGAGGGATGATGCGCGGATTACGCAATATTTATAATCTTGGCGTCAAAGAGCTGCGCAGCCTGCTCGG
>OFCV01000198.1_pt1 | contig 21120 bp, 10 predicted proteins | sample 1520931 | NCBI WGS metagenome assembly OFCV01 (sample SAMEA2699033, study PRJEB24076) | metagenome | biome: Human gut stool | place: Spain | collected 2012-10-21
GATAGCGAGACTATTGGTTCAATGTATCCCGGACGGTTGGATTTTTATAAAAGAATCCTCTCGACAATCCAGTTTTCTTCATCAGCTTTGGAACGCTGATACGTTCTTTATTTGCCAGCATATCTTGTATTGCTTGCAATGCCAGTTCAATTTTCTCTTTACTTTTTCTCTGATTTTCCTCAATCATCTTGTCGTATTTGCTCATATTCTTCACCCCATCTTGCCAGACTCATATATATGATGTCACTCATCCTCTGTCTTACTTCTCTGGTTTCGTCTGCCATTCTTTGATTGCTCATTTTCCGGTAATGCTGTACATTATTCAGTCTTTTATGCCCCAATAGTCTCGCTATCGTCCAGTCATCCAGATGCATTTCTGTAAGTTTGACGCCATAGTAGTGCCGGAACATGTGCGTTCCAAACCCGAATAATTCGCCATGATCATCTTTCAACTGCTTTTCCTGTATCATGGACATGACTTTTGTTTTTATAGCCATATACTGCATCGGGCGGTCAGGTTCTTTTTCATTAACAAATATGTATTCTGTATCACCGAACTTTTCCTGTGTATATTCAATAGAACTCTGTAACAGTTTTGCAAGTTCTTTACTGATCGGTTTTTTATATCTTTTAGTTTTAACTTGATATATTTCAATCATATCTTGGCCATTTTCTCTCGTCAGACAATCTGGTCTCAGTGTAAGGGTATCTGATATCCTAGTTCCAAGCATCTGATGTATCAGAAGACATCTTGCAATCTGTACATCCATCTGTGTAATTTCCGCATTCAGTCGTTTCATTTCATCATCAGAATACACTCTAAATTCTGCATTTACTTCCGGTGGAATATCCGTATTAATAAATAAATGCTCCAATCTTTCATAGCTGTAAATTTTTCCGATTGTCTCTAACTGTCGTCTTAATGAAATTACATAAGAACTATTCGCACTATGGGAAGTATCTTTTGTTGACAGATGTATCAAAAATTCTTCCAACACTTCTCTGTCTATTTCACTGCAGCTTTTTATTTTGGAATACTCTTTTTGGAGATATTCTGAGAATATCCTCATTATTGTCAATTCTCCCTGTACAGTTCCTATTGCTTCATACTGCAGATTCATATAAACAGCTTTCTTACATTCTTCCCTGATATCTGGCTGATATATTTTTCTGAAATCCAGTGTTTTTACATTATAAATTGGATTGGATCTGATTTTAATATCCAGATTTTTTAGTTCCCAAACATCTTTTTCTATCTCATCCCGTAAATCTTCTGGCCCTAAAAATTTCAGTACGTTTCTGAAATATAATATCGTCACTGCTTCGCCATAGCTTACTGTACCATACACACTCTTCTTTTCTTTTACAATAGTTATTCCCTGTTCTAACATCCAGCCTTTTAAAAGTGATATCCCTTTTTATTCTGCTGTTCAAAAACTTTGCAATATGATTATAAGCTGTTCGATCCTGAATCAATGCTCTAAACGTTCCGTTTTTGCAGCGATACATAATATAACCTCGAAACTCTTCCTTTAATTCTTGCGTTGGAAGCAACGTTAAATCAAATTTTCCATTATCCTTACGTGTCCCTGTTTCTTGTAAATTGGGGAAATCGCTGAAGTATATAATATCATTTTCCATCTTTTTCCTCTTTCTTTAGCCATGATGCTAAACTACTTCCTTGCATTTCAAAGAACTCATCATTTGCTTTTGCAATCCTTTGCGGCATATAATCAATATACTGTCTTGTCATCTCTTCATAAGTATGTCCAAGATAATCCCTGATACTTTGCAGTGATACATGACTGTCATAAAACATAGTTGCTACTGTATGTCGATAATCGTGTGATTGAAATAAATATTCTCCATTTGCAATCTTATTTTCCCGGCACGCTTCTATCATCTGAGTTCGGAATGTACCATATAGACAAGCACCACCTCTGCTGTTTTTAAAAATGAATTCTTCAGGCTGAATTTCATGTTTTTTCAAGTATACTTTCATAATCTGATAAAGTGCCTGTGGGATTGGAATCCTTTTATAATTCTTCATTTTGACCTGATACACCTGAATCCAATAATCCTCGCCCTGCTGATAATAAGCATTTCCTTTCAATGTACACACTTCACTCGCCCGTAATCCTAGACACCACAGATGTAGGAACATACATCGTAATCGCTCTGGAAAAAGATATAATTTTTTCAAAATTTCCATATATACTGTTTCCTCAACGCTACGATCATGATGTACTATTACTTCTTTTTGTTGGAAATATTCAATTCGGAATGGCATTCTTGTAATATACTGTTTAACTTCCATGAATTTATAAAAATGACCGATACCGAAAATTCTTTCATTAAATCCCTTTGCCTGTATTCCCCGTTCTCGCAAGCCGTCTGCATACTTTTTTACTTCTGCGACAGTTGCATGAATCGCCAGTATCTTTTCTTGTTCCAGCAGTTCAATAAAATTTCTAATACATACAAATCTTCGTACAATCGTGCTGACTGCCTGTCCAGTAATTCCCAGTTCATATTTCATGTATGCCTGTAAAATTTCTCGATTCTGTATTTCCTTGACTTCCATAAAAGAAATGCTAATTAAGGATTTACTTTCGTCTATCCGATGTTTTCCAAGATGTAATCGTTCCAGATACCATACATTTGCTTCCCATTGGATCTGTTCCTGCTGCATAAACGCATCTCTTCTGCATTCACCTAAAATACTTCGTTGACTCGTTTCGGGAAAATTCTTTAAAATAGTTTCCACTTGTTCCATTTCCAGCAATCCAATATCCGTAATATTTAACTGAACACAAGAATCATAAAGAAGTTTTAAGGATTTTAACCTGACATTTCTATAAGCCTTAGACATTGAAGTATTGGCAATGATACGACTCAACGTATAAAAAATTTGTTTCTTTAAAACTTCTGAACAATTTTGTGTAAAATCCCACACCAATAGGTTTGTTTTATAAGAAGTTTCAAAGGTCTCAGCTATTTCCTTTTCCGGATAATACTTCAGAAAATAAATTTTATTTTGATATTTCCATTCATATATCCGCTTTCCATTTAGCGTCTGCATTTGTTGATAGATATGTTGTTGTTTTACCGTATCATATATTTTCAAATAGAAAGATACAATTTGTGATCGTATCTGTCCTCTTAAATATTGTTCATACGAATTTCGCAAAGGATAATCCATTTCTTCCAGATGCCAGATTTTTCTATCTGCCAAGAACTTTTTCAATTTGTTAATTCTTGAATCGCTTTTTATTCCAAGTGCATCAATTTCTGAATATAGTTCCTGCTTTTTCTTCTCAATATCTACTTCAGATTCTGTTATGTGTTCTGCCTGTTGCAATAAATATATAGGTATTTCTCACACCTCCCTACTCCAGCAGACGTTCCGCCCCATAAATAGCAGTGTGTTGTGCATAAAACTCATTACTTGCTTCTATCAGTTCATCATCCAGCCAGTCCAGATACTTTATAGTCGTATCCAAATGTTTATGCCCCAATGCCTGACTGATCATTTCCAGTTCCCATCCTGCCTGCTTTCGCATATTTGCAAAATAGTGACGTAACATGTGGGGTGTGATTTTAACTCCGGTTTTCTTTTCCATTCGGTCCAACATATCATATACACTGTCCACTCTTAATGGCTTTCCAATGTTCTCACCCATGATATTCACAAACAGGTAATCCTGATGTTGCAGGATTTTCCGATATTTTGCCAGATAATCCATGAGAAATTCAAACGTATCATTACTTATCTTGGCACTTCTGTATTCCGCATTTTTGGCTCTCGCTTCATTTTCATTATCTTCCCGGAAGCATACCCTTATCATGTGATTCCTATAATCAATATCTTTGACATATTTTACTCCCAGTAGTTCCCCAATTCTGTATCCGGTTTCTGCTAACATAAGTAACAGAAGCTGATCTCTTCGGTTCGTACAGGCCTGTAAAATTGTAATAATCTGATTTTCTTTTGCTGTTCTCCCACGATGTTCCTCTTCCTTCAGATAGGCTTTAAAAGAATGATTCCGCAGTACCTTTTTTACTCCCACCTGATTAACCGCTATAATCTGGTTATACGATAAGGTTTTGAGACTTCCGTACTGTTCATATTCTGCCTCTATAAATAAATAGAACCTGAACACATCTTTTAAGTATGCGTTGCAGGTTCCTTCATTCGGACACTTCTTTTCTCCAGCCGTTTGCTCTGTATGGTTTCCGGCTTTAAGCCAGTATAAAAATTCCACAAAGTGTTCTGTCTGTTTTTCATAATCTAACTGATAGACTTCTGTGAGTTCCATTTCTTTCTCTGCCATATATTTCATATAATAGCAGATTGAAAATGCTGTGCGTTTCACTGTATTTGGTGAACGTTTACATTTAATCTTATGCATTAGATATTTACTTGGCAGTTCTTCAATACTCATTGTTTCCAGATTTCTGATGAAAAAATATTTTTCTGTTCCATCTTTTATCGTTTCCACCTTGTATATCATAAGCTGCCTCCTTTCCTCTAACGCTATACACAGTATACCCACTTCATGCCGAAATAGCTATTCATCAATACCAACAATCCCACCGAAAACGCCCTTGAAATACCACCAAACTTTTCGTGCAAAATCTGCTTTTTCTGTAGCAGAACCACGAACGGTTACAGGTAGTATTCCACGCCTTTCCGGTTTCGAATAAAGTGCTGGACATCCTTGATATCTTTTGCCATCTTGCAGCTCGGAAGCGCACACATTACTTCCTCATGATACCTGCCACCTTCTCCTGCACGCTCGTCTAAAATGGACACGACACAAGTATCTGTCTCGGTGCGGAGAGCACGTCCGAATCCCTGTCTTAGTTTTTTCTGCATGTCTGGAACAATCACTGCCTGAATATAATCTTTCAGGCTGGCATATTCCTTCTTCTGTGCTTCACTGATGGGATCAGGAACAGCAAAGGGCAGTTTTACTATAATCAGCGAAGATACCATATCTCCAGGGAAGTCTACTCCTTCCCAACAGGAGCCGGCTGCAAAAAGGACAGCATTGTCCATCTGTTTAAATCTTGTGATCTCTTCCGGTGAATGTCTCCACACCTCTATCATCGGGAACGGAATTTCATCCCTTAACATCTGGTAAACGTTTCCCATCAAATGATAAGATGTAAACAGCACTAGCGTATGCCCGTAAGTCGAACAGATCAGTGAATGGATATGGCCTGCTATCATCTCTGCCTCTTCCTGACTTTCTCTTCTGCATGTCTTCAAATTCTTTGGCAGATATAACAGACAGTTCTTCTGATATTCAAACGGGGAGTCTGCCACATATTCCCGGACTCTCCGCACTCTCTGTAATCCTGTCATTTTCCGAATGTGGGAAAATCCCTGTCCGGTTTTTAAAGTTCCGCTTGTCAGAATCGCTCCCATTCCTCTGCTCCATAACATCTGGTCCAGATACTGTGGAATCCGTCTGCTGGATGCACACAATATAATCCGGTGGTCATGGTCCTGCTTCAGATGCAGCACATACTTCTTATCCTGATGGAAAAAGCATTCCAGCACACTTTTGGTTTCTTCCAGCTTGTTTCTGATCCACTTTGGAATCTTCTTTTCTAATTTTTCTATGATCTTATTCATGGTCTGTATCCCCTCATATAAATACATTGCACACTCTTCTGTCATGTGGAATTCTTCTTTTATCCCATATCTGGTTCTGTGGTTTTCTCCTATGATGTCCAGCACCATCCGGATCGTCCCGGACAGTTTTCTTATCTCCGGGCCTTGGTACTCATTCCCAAGATAAAAGCAGATTTCTCGGATATCGTCATAACAGAGGCTCTTCCCAAACATCTGCTTTGCCGCATCCGGCAGCTTATGTGCTTCATCGACAATCAATGCTCGGTAGTCTTTTAATAACGGGCGGTAATCCTGCAGCCTGTGATAACCATCAGCCAGCAGATAATTGTGATTACAGATCTGAATGAACATTTCATGATCTCTGGAACGCTCCAGATACTGCTGATACCTGCATGAGCCTCTTTTCGGGCAGTCTCCCGAACAGAACTTCGGTACACTCACCATCCTTCTGTCAAACCCACTTAAGTTGGACACTTCGTCCATATCATAATGTTCTTTCAACGACAGCAGAGCTTCTTTCTGCAACGCATTTTTGTTTTTTTCTTCGATTGCAACGATTCGGTGCTCCAACCTCTCATCGCAGACAAAATGCTCTTTCCCTTTTCGTATCACAGCTTTAATAGGGGCCTGAATCGTCCCGTTCTCCTGAAGAATCCGGGAGAGAAAAGGGATATATTCTGTAAGAATTGCTTTCTGGAGTGCAATGCTGGAAGTGGATATCACGACCGGACGCTGCTCATAAGGGGAACATCCTTCTGCAAGGAGGGAATATTTTCTCATCAGAACACAGGCCACCAGATAGGCATACGTCTTGCCGATACCGACACCCGCGTCACACAGTGCTATGTTTCTTCCCAGCAGGTTATCCAGCATTTTGTGGCATAACATAATCTGTTCTTCCCTTACTGCCATTCCATGTTCCGGGAACAGCACTCGGAAAATAGTATCAATTTCTCGATGCGCTCTATTGAGATATTCTCTTGTGTAATACATAATTTGTTACCTGATATGCGTGCTGATATCACATCAATACGGCTGTAAAGGATTTCTCCCTACAGCCGTATGTATCTGATATCAACGACACATTCTTCCTTGATTTCTTATACTTTTGATTTTTGGCGTTGTATTTGTCCTCGACTCCCCCATTGCCTTACGGGAACATTACAGGCGGATGCTTGGCATTGCACCGCTCACGGATTTTCTAAAAGTCTTGCTGATTACAACCCAAAGTCCATCCTCTGCTCACTGGCAGTTCCTATGTATCATTATCCCCTCGTAAGTGATCCTCGCAAAAGACCGCCACGGTCCTGTTTCAGTTAAAGATGATTCGCTCGAAACGAAAACGCCACAAAAGAACTCTGCCTCTCACTTTCTGGTCTAATTTCTTCCATGCCCTTTTCATCTGTCCTCGCGTCTTCCTGCCACGCTTCTACTTACGGGAACGTACCTGTAATGCTGGTATGAGGTTGTCAAAGTACACTGGCAAAATTTACCTGCCTATTAAATAGCCGACGAAAAACGCCATAATTATTCAATTTTTGATAAATTTTTTAATTTTTTTCTCAAACGGTTTCTTTTGGTATAAATCGTCTGTTCTGCCATTCCCATAATCTTAGCAACTTCTCTTCCAGAATATCCCCATGTACTGAGTAAGAGGATTTCCAGTGTCTGATGCTCCGTTTCTTTCAATAGTTCATAGATTCGCTTATCACCTATGTGATCCAGAAGCTCCTTTACATCCCTTGCAAACAGCTCGCTGTCCTTTTCTTTTATGGAATCCATATCCTGCATCGTTTCATCCAGATGTTCCCGGTATCTGCGCTCTTCCAGAAAGTCTTCCCTGTCCATCTGGCGCAGCTTTTGGATCTTCTCTTCTTCCATTCCCAGTTCACGCAATTTCTTTTCTTCCTGTTCTTTCCAATAATTCCACTTTCGTTCTTCACTTGTCTTGTTATAAGCCATTTATCTTTCCTCCGATCTGATTTTTGATATAGAAATCAAATCGGAGCATGGCGGTGACCGGATAGGTACGTTATAATGTTCGAAAAATGTCGAAGAAAAAAATGCTGCAACCTCTTCGATTACAGCACTTTTTTCCATCTTACGTGAATATTTCTTGTTGGTTCATAGGAGATTCCTTCTTTTTCTCATAATGAATAAAAGACTCTTGTCATCCATTATTTATTATAATTTTTCTACTATTACAATAGCTTTTTTAACAAGTTTTCTTGTCTTGGAGTTTAAAAGAAAGCTACCAGTTTTTTTCCTCTGATAGCTTTCCATTCATTCTTATTCTGTTGGGAACATCGCTGCTTCCAACTTATTCATCTCTGTATCCAAAAGACCATATTTTCCTGAGTTATCTTTTTCCACGGATACGTTTACAGTAACAGCTTTTCCATATCTGTTCTTTTCAAGACTCTTCTGGACACTTTCTGTTAATACAGCTGCAAAGACTTCCGGATCATTTCCATCCAATCCCTGCTTTATTTTTTCATTGCTTACCTCTGTAGAGCTTTGTTGCAATGTCTGAAATACATTGGATGGTTCAACTTGTACACTTACTGTATAGACTCCATCCTCTTCTTTCACATCTTGTACTTTGTATTTTGCCAGTTTCTTTACTTCTGTCAGTTTTTCCGCATAATCAGCAATTCCTTTATCCGTAATGTTATCGGAATCATCAAATTGCTGTTGGATACTCTCATTAAAATCCTCTTCGATTTCTTTCTTGGCATCTTTTTCCGAGATTTCTAACAGATTCGCATAGTCCTTATATTCTCCATGATAGTGTGCATCAAGAGAACTTTGGACGTAGGATTTGGCATCAAAGTCTGGTTGTCTGGAGCAAGCTGATAACAATATACATACTATAATTCCTATACTTATGCACAAAACACAATTCTTCTTTTGCATATTCTCTCCTTCACGCTTTATTTATCTTCAATTTTTATCGAAAATAACATTTTTAAATACTGTTCTATTGACTCCTTTTGAACTTTTCTTTCAATATTATATGGAATGCACATAAAAAACTCCACATAACCATTATCAATAAAACTCAGCAATACTTCTCCATTTTCTGTTAAAAAATGTACATATTTTTTATTACATTTACTTTCAAATTTAATATTCGACATTTGCTTGTATATTTTTTTGTAATGATTTTTTATGCTTACTTCATCTGTACAATCAGTTCCATCACCTATCAAAAAAGAAATATACAACTTATCATAATCTTCATTTCTATATGTCATATAAGAATCTGTATGACCATCACCAATATTTTTATAATGCTCATTTGGAATCGAATAACTAATTATTTTCCCCTCTAATGTTTCAAATCTTTCTGTTTCATCAATTCTAATTTCACATGGTTCAAACATTTTTTTTATAAACAAGCCCAATTCATAATCCGACATTTCTATAAAATTAATATAATCTTTTTCTTCCGTTTTTCGCGAATATCCCCCTCTATTATTCCGTTCCCATCTTCTAATTTCTAATTCATCTCCATTTTGTTTCAAATCAATTCTTTGATAATTCTTGGAAAATGTTGGAAAACTTTTATATTTTGTTTGTTTCCAAAAATTGTTTAATTGAGATTCGTCTACTTTTGGGGAACTTTCTGCAATTTTTATTCCTTTTCTAATTGCACAGCCTATCTTATCTATTGTTTCTTCAGCCATAATTTCAATTGTAGGTTCGATAGAAATATAACATCCCATAAACCTTTCAATGGCATTAGGCACAATTAAGAAACCATATTTTTGATTATAATATACAGAAATCATATCCGTTTTCTCCTCTCTATTACTTAAGGGGAATAAAATATTCCCCTTAAGCTATTTACTTTGCTATTATTTTCCTACTGTAATAATGAGTTTAACACCTTTATCAATACCATGTTTTGTAGCATTATTAACTGCATTTATCTGAGCTTCGCTTAATGTTACATTTGGAACAACTACTTGTAATTGTCTACCCACTATTTCTTCCGCATTAACAAATTTACCATTAAATGTTTCTCCTATAAATCCTGAAACTTTATTAATGTCCTTGACAATTACCTTTTCCAATTTATTACCATTTTGATAAGTCTTTGCACCTAAGTCTCGGCTTTTAACACTAGTCACAACACCATTTTCTACTTTATCTATGGTCGGGAAATTGTGTCCCAAGTTATTTCCCATAGCTTTGTCAATAATATCTCCTCGCTCTAATGGTGGTTTTTCCCAAGTGCCTTCTGGCAATTTTGTTTCGGTTACTTCTGCAACTAATTTTTTAAACGATTTATCAATCCCATCATTATGGGTACTTCCTGCACTCCTTACTACATTCAAAAGTTTCCCAGCCCCATAACTAAGGCCACCCATAACGCCACCTGTCACTGCTCCTGCAATACCACCGACTAACGTATCTTTTGCTACTTGTTTCAGACTATTTCCAGACAAACCTGAATTCACTGCACTATATGAAGCTCCACCAATAGCTCCAATAACTGCTCCTGAAACCATCGCCGTTCCTAAGCCACCCATTGCTGGCAATGCTGCCAGAACTGCTCCTGCAGCCAAACCGCCTGTTGCAGCAACTACAAGACCAGAAACTGTAACCGCAGTTATACCAATGGCTACTTTTTTCACCGCATTCCAGTCTACTTTTCCAAGCTTATCTGTAATACGATTTGTTGTCGTACACATATGTCGTACCACTTCTGAGCGGATTTCTGCCGTTCTTTCTGAAACATAGGATTTGAAAGATGTATAAGTTTTTCCAATTTTCTGTACCCCATTGCTTACAGAACGAATAAACTGACTTCCTCTGGATGTGATCTTTTGATATGTACTGCTACTGGTTACACGATTTTTCACAGATTGATATGTCTGTTTTGCATGTTTAGCTGCATTTTTGGCAGTTTTTGCTACCCCCTTCACTGTGTTAACAATAGTTTTTGCTGCTTTCTTAGCTGTATTTACTACTGTTTTGACTACCTTTTTCGCAGTATTAACGATTTTCTTGCCGACACTCTTGACTGCTTTCGCTGCTTTTTTAGCTGTACTCTTAATCCTGCTCCACAATGAATGTCCTGTCGGATCACTGTAATTCAGCGGATTATTGGTCGTATAATCGTAGCGGTTTCTGGTCAATGGATTTTCTGTCGTTCCAAGGTCACTATCTTCAGTTGTAAAGGTTCCGTTCTCTGCGTTATAGTATCTTGCCCGCAGATACTGAAGTCCTGTTTTTACATTTGTGGACTCCCCATTGTAACCGTAGTAATTGACACCGTCTGCTGTTCCTGATGTAAGGTTACCGTATGGATCATACTGATAACTGTTCGTCAGGTTAGCATTTTCTGTCAGGATTCCGGTCACGCTGTTTCTTCCGTCATATAAATAATAACTGCTTTCTTCCGATTTATCAACGCTTACCCGTTCTCCGATTCCATTTTCTCCATAAGTATAAGCCTGACGTACTTTCTCGTCTGCCCCATACTCTGCGAGGACTTCTGTATTCTCACGATTGATATCGTTGATGTACTCTGTCAGTGTGTATCCTTTTGCATTGGAACCGCCTTTTACCAGAGAGGCAAGCTGCTCTTTCGGGCTGTTCCCATCTTCGGTACGCTGGTTCTCCGGAATCAGGACTTCATCGCCATAACAGTCTTCCCATTTATAGGTGTTATCCAGTTCGAATACCCGGTTGTTATCTCCATCGTACATGGCTGCCATCAGGACTGTTCCACCCTGTTTTACGACTGCCAGACGATTCTCTGCTGTGTATTCATAAGTAACCGGATCTGCACTGTTTGTCTTATCACATTCCTGGATCAGATTGCCATCTTTATCATAGCTGTAGGTTGTTCCCGGATCGCCCCAGATCTTTGCATTGGTGCGTTTGATGAGCTGGTTGGAATCGTTATACTTGTAATTATATTTTGCTTTGCTGACACCATCTTCGATCTTCTCGTAAGAGGTCCGGTTTCCGATCTTGTCATACGTATAATTATGGACTGTCTTTTTACCGCCCTCTGCTTTTTCTGTACAGCGTGTCAGTTCCCAGTTGTCATCGTATTCATAGGTACGTGTCGTCTGGGTCTCTTTTTCCTGATGCTCACAGTCTGCTTTGTCTGTCTCATTCTGTGTATCGCCCCAGTTGTACCAGTCTTCCCAGCTTGGTGTCTTTCTTGTTCCGGCTTCCAGTTCCGTAGCTGTTTCTCCAACTACATATCCCTGATCATTGTACTTGTACTCATAAGTACTGATTACTTTGCCACACGAACCACAGGTGTTGACAATCTTTGTGATATGATCTTCTGCATCGTAAGATACTTCCGTCTTTGTTCCATTGCTTCTAATAACTTCTGTCACACGGTTCAGTGCATCATGCTTGTAAGTGGTTACTTTTCTATTACGGTCTGTCAGTTTTACCAGATTATCATTTAAGTCGTATTCATAGCTGATCTTTGTCCCATCCGGGTATACGATTGCCTGCAGATTATCTGCGTCATCATAAACGTAGCTGACATCCTTTTTCGAACCGCTTGTCACTTTGGTGATTCTTCCAAGTGCATCGTATTCGTAGCTGCTCTTGCCTGTCTGATCCTTCATGGATACCCGTTCCCCGGCACTGTTATATGCGTAGGTCACGTCCTTTTCGGATGTCTCGCCTTTTGCGTCCTGATAAGATTTCTCCAACAGGTCATTCAGTTTGTCGTAATCATACGTGGTTTTCTTGCCGCTTGCCTGTGTATGTCCGGTCAGTCTGCCTTTTTCATCATAGTCGAATTTCTCCGTTCTTCCTGCCGGATCTTTGATGGATGTCAGGTTGCCTTCTAAGTCATAAGTATAATTCGTTGTCTTATTTGCTGCATTGGTGAAGGTCACCAGGTTATCCATGTTGTCGTAACCATAAGTTGTTACACCGCCAAGGGCATCAGTTACTTTGGTCAGGTTGTCATTCTTGTCATATTCCAGATGGCTCTTTAATCCGGTCTTATCTGTAACAACCTGAATATTCCCATGTGCATCGTAATCAAATCCCGTTGTGAATCCACGCTTGTCTGTAATAGAAGTTACCCTGCTGTCCTTATCATAGGTATAGGATTCCTTCTGCCCCAGTGCATCGGTCTCTTCTGTTACACGGTTGTCTTTATCGTAGACTGTCTTTGCAACATAGCCCATCGGATCTGTTACAGATGTAACATTATAATTCTTATCATATCCATAGCTGGTCTTTCTTCCACCCGGTTTGGTGATCTCAGTAATATTTCCTGCCGGGTCGTAAGTGTAAGCAGTTATCTTACCAAGCGGATCAGCTGCAGAAGTCATCTGACCTGCCAGGTCATAACTGTAGGTATTGCTCCGTCCAAGCGGATCTGTCTCCTTCACCAGATTGCCATACTTATCATAAGAAAAGCTGGTTGTTCCATCCAGTGCATTGGTAGAAGACTTCATCTTATGGAGCTTATCGTAAGTATAAGTAGTGGTACTCTTTAAGCTGTCGCTTTCTTTTACCACGTTGTCCACTTTATCATAAGAGAAATTTTTAGTATAACCCAGTGGACTGGTCATACTCTTCAGACGTCCGGCTTTATCATAACTATAGGTATACTCTCCACCATTCGCCTGTGTCATCTTTGTGACATTGTCATTCAGGTCAACACTGTACTGTGTCTCATTTCCCTTTGCATCCGTTACAGAAATGACATTGCCATGCTTGTCGTAATCATATTTGGTAACTGCTCCCTTTGGAGAAATCTGTTCCGTCATGTTACTCAGGCTGTCATATTTGTATTCGGTAATGAGTCCCATCGGATCTTTTGATTTGGTAAGATTTCCAATGGCATCATAACGGTATTCATTTGTTTCTTTTAACGGAGAAGTCTCACCGATCTTGCGGTCCAGTTCATCATACTGGTAGGTTGTCGTATTTCCATTTCCGTCTGTCTGGGATACGAGATTGTCATTTTTATCGTAAGCATACTTGGTAACCGTACCGTTTTCATCGACAGATTCCGTCACATTATCATTTCCGTCATACTTAAAGGTGCTGGATGCTCCCAGTGGATTTGTCTGAGAAATAACCCGGTCTTTCTTATCGTAAGCGTATTTATATGTGGCTTCCTCTTCTTCTGTCATGGATAACTGGTTGCCGACTTTATCGTAGGTAAAGGTTGTTTTATGACCTTCCGCATCCGTTACCGCTGTAATGCGGTCCATAACATCATATTCATAAGATGTGATACTTCCGTCTGCTTCAGTAAGTTTCAGGAGTCTGCCGTACTGATCGTACTTGTATGTTGCTGTCCTGCCAAGTTCATCGGTCTGTGTCAGTACATTTCCGGCACCATCATAAGTATAATCCATACTGTTTCCACCATTGTCGGAGGAATGGATCAGGTTGCCTGCTCCGTCATATTGATAGGTAATTACGAGTCCCTGTGCATCCGTACATTTTACAAGCTGTCCGATGGCATCGTACTCCATCAGCACCTTGTCCCCTGTCGGCAGTATTATGGATGTGTTATTTCCCTCTTTATCATACACATAACTATACGCATTGCCGAGGGCATCTGTCATCTTTGTGCTGTTGCCCTGTGAATCGTATTCGTAAGTGGTCTTTCCTTTCAGGGCATCCACCGTCTGTTCCAGATTGTCGGTGGAATCATATTTCATTGCTGTAATGTTGCCCTTTGCATCGCTTACCGATGTCATGTTTCCATTACCATCGTAAGTCATGGTACTGGTATTTCCATTTTCATCGGTAGAGGATACCAGATTTCCATTTAAGTCATACTTCATGGATACGGTATATCCAAGGGCATCTTTGGATGTAGTCAGATTTCCTGCCTTGTCGTAAGCATAAGTATCTGTTCTTCCCTCTTCATCGGTAGAAGATACCAGATTTCCTGCTTTATCATAAGTATATGTGGTAGTTCCACCTTCTGGGTTGGTTTCACTTAAGCGGTTTCCTGTATTATCGTAGGTATAAGTCCAGGTTCTTCCACTGTCATCTGATTTTGATACCAGATTGTCTGCCGCATCATAAGTATAAGTGGTAACTGCACCTAATTCATCTGTCTCTTTAGCGAGTCTTCCGCAGTTATCATATTCCTTGGAATGGCTGCTTCCATCTCCATAAGTAATCTTGGTTTCATTTCCTAATGCGTCATATTCATATTTGGTTATATTACCAACTGCATCTTTGGACTGAAGCACCTGTCCAAGAGAATCAAACTTGGATACGGTTGCATTTCCATTTCCATCGGTATATTTTTTCAGATTTCCTGCTTTGTCATATTCATAGAGCTTTGTTCCAAAATCTTTATTACTCTCTTCTATGACACGTCCCATGCTGTCATACTTATAAGTAATTGTATTTCCTTTTGCATCGGTTGCTTTGACCTGCTGATAATTCTTATCATAAACGTAGCTGATCTGATTTCCTTTCGGATCTGTACCACTGGTCATGTTGTACATCTTATCATAAGTATAAGTGGTGGTATTCCCCAGTGCGTCAGTACTTGCTGTAATATTTCCCACACCATCCAGCGTATAAGCGGTCACACCGCCATCGGCTGCTGTCTTGGAAGTCAGATTGCCATTCGCATCGTAACTGTTCGAGGTTACATTTCCAAGTGGATCTGTCATGGTAACTGCACGATTCATCGCGTCATACGTGAATCCCCATGCTGCTCCATTTCCATCCACATATCCGGTCATGTTCGGTCCGTCATACGAATACGTTGTTGTGACACCTCTGCCGTCTGTCTGGGATACCATACGATGTTTGTCATCGTAAGTATAGGTAATGGCTGTTCCATCCGGTTTTGTAGATGTGACCATATTTCCATTACCGTCATAACTGTAAGTAACCGTTGCTCCGTTATATCCAGTTGCACTGGTCAGCTTATTCTGCTCATTATAAGTATAAGAGGCTGTCTTTCCATCCTCTCTTGTCTCCGTTGCTACATTGCCAAATGTATCATAAGTGTAAGTTTTTGTTCCGGCTGCTGTCGTTTCGGAAGCAAGCTGATTCTCTGCATTATAAGTCTTTTCACAGGTTGTTCCATCCGGATATTCAATGGATGTTGTGCGGTACTGATCATCATAATGATAAACGGTCTTATTTCCTTCGTTATCCGTTGTTGTAGTAGAACTCTTTCCGTACTTGAAAGTTGCCGTTCCTTTTTCTGCATCAGTCTGCTCTACAACTCTTCCTTCTTTATCGTAAGTATTCTTTACAACCGTATTGCCATTCTCATCTTTCCAGCTTGTCATACGGCTGTCATCATCATATTTGTACTCTTTTGTTGTTCCATTCGGATCTGTTACAGATATCAGATTTCCCTGCTCATCATATTTGTAAGAAACTTTTCCACCATCTGGAAGAGACAGTTCCTTGATATGCCCGAATTTATCCTGTTTTACCCCGAATGTTTTTCCGGATGGTGTTGTAATCTTACTCAGATTATAATCATCGTCATAATCTAATACTGTCTTAAATCCATTCACATCCGTTACATAACGTAAAATTCCATATTTATCAAATGACCAGACGCTCTGATCCGCATCTGTCAGTTCCCATCCGATGTAGTCATGGTCTGTATCTTTATAGCTGACTGCTTTTAAATCATATACATAACCATCCGGAGCAGTGTAGCTTCCATCTTCATTCTTATCAAAGATCAGATAACTTCCGTCCCCTCTCATATACAGAAGACTTCCGTCCTCCATTTGAGAAAGTGACTGGTCATAGTTAAAGCTCCATCCACGTCCGAACATGGAATGCTGGTCTGTTCCTTTGGAATTGTAGCTTCTTGTAATGGAGAATTCTCCATTCAGTTCATTCATCGTCGCATCGGACTGATCCATGTAGAAGTTACCAGTATTTAAGTTGACTGGTTCAAATCCAAATTCACAGTGCAGGCCTCTTCCCATCAATGCTCCGTCAATCCGCATCTTATCCTGATCGGTAAGCGGTGCAGGACTATATGGAACATTTGTCTGTGGGTTACGGATAAAGATCGTGTTATTTGCGACTACCAGTGCGTCCATAACCTGATTGTCTTTCATAATGTTCTTAAGCGGAACACCATAATATTTTGCAATCTTCGGGAATGTATCAAACTGCTTCACTTCATAGATCACAAAGCTGTCACTGGTCACTTCTTTTCCTGTTTCCAGCTTTCCATCAATCTCTTTCGATGCTTTTGCTTTGATCTTATAAAGCTTGTCCTTCGTCAGCCCTGAATACAGTGCACTCTGCCAGTTGGAATCTTTGCTGTAATACTTATTCGCCTCCGGGAACTGCTTATTGTATTCAGTACTGTCTGGATAGGAATACAATGGTTTTGCATCTGTTTCGTGATGTTCTTCATTTTCCTCATCTGGAAGCAGATAATATTCTACTGTAGATTTGCTCTTTGCAATTCCGTCTGCAAATACGGCATCAAACTTCAGCTTTCCATTTGTATTCTTTTCTGTCATCGGGCGAAGCAGGATCGTTGTTTCATCCAGTGACATATCTCGCAGATATGGATCTTCAGCCGGTGACCACTGGATGCTGAGTTTCGGTCCATAAACGGATGCCCTGTTATTCAGTACCTCACACTGCATAGAAGCTCCAAGGTTATTTGCCTCGGCAATGGCTACCAGTGCAAATCCGTTATTCGCATGAGTTCCCTGCACCCAGTCATTGACCAGATCTTTGACGTCATAATTGATATAGCTGTTCCTGCTGGTACTTGCATTCTGTACATCCTGAAACGTAAGATTTACTGGTTTTGTTTTCCATGTGATGGAGGTGTTCCACGACTGATCTACACGATAAAGTCCAAACTGGGATGCACCACCACTGTATGCAGTTTTCTGACTGACTGCAAATGTTGCACTGTCAATTTTGGAATCTTTCGGAATCTGACTAAAATTTGAATTTACTTTGATATAAGTCCGGCAGTTCTGGTGTGCAGTACCAAATCCTGCAAGGTTCCCAGACTTAATACCATCATCAAATCCGACATACGGATAATTGTTGTCACCAATCTGACTGGTAGGACTTCCCTCTTCCACACCGATCATGTTAAAGGAACTCTTCTGAATCTCTACTGGTGTCGGATCGATCCTGACCGGATACTGACGTTCTTCTGCCGAAAGCCAATCCCTATCTGGTTTTACGGTCAGGATTGTTTTTCCATCTTCTTCCCGAAGTTCCAATGTGATCAGGAAACTGATTTCCCCGGCAGCATCTTCCATTGATGGCGTCTCCAGAAGATACTTCGCATCTTTGATTGTCTTCCCTTCCGGATAGATATAGACCTGATTGTCTTTTACTTCTGCCTGATACCCCGGAATCTGCAGCTCGTATTCATAGACTTCCCTGTCTGTTGGCTGCTGAAGTACGATATCTTCCTTAATGCTGGAATCCAGTACTGTATACTGAACATCTGCGCCCTCGTAAACTTCATTATAAAGGATCGCATTGTCTTTAATAACGGAATGTGTATAATCTCCATCTACCGGAATGATCCCGATTCTGGTCTTTCCATTTTCAATCGTTACACCATTCTCTTCTGACATCTGTTCCGGAAGAAGGATAGCATAATCGTTTGCCTTGTTCTGATAAACTTCTGTTTTCTCTTCCTTTTCTTCAGTTGCCACTACACTGCTGGCTTCCTGTGCTTCTTCGGATGCCGGAGTATCTGCTTCTTCTGGTTTTACAAGTGTATTATCAACCAGCTCGGTATCTCCATCCTCATTCTTATAAGTTCCGACATAACCTCCATAAACGGTTGTATACTGCTTGTCCCCTGTCTTATAAGTCTTGGAAATGGCATCATAATCAATCAGTTCACCTTCCGGTTCTTCTGGAATCGGATAGTAATCCTGTGGTTCTTTCAACTCCACTTCTTTTTCCTGCGGATTTTCTTCTGTTTCTTCCGCTGGAGTTGTCTGTTCTTCCTGCGTCTCTGTATCTTCTGATGGCGTCGTTTCATTTTGTACGTCCGCATCAGACTGCTGACTCTTATCTTGTTCTCCAGATGTGGAATCTGTAATCCCTGCTTCCTCTTCCGTCAAAGCCTCTGGTCTGGAGAAATCTGCATTCTTCTGTACATCCTCAATGGCCTCTTTTGCCTGTACAAAAATAGGCTCTGTTCCCTGTAGTGCCATCAGGAGTGCAAGTACTAAGGCTATAGCCGACTTTCGAAATCTCTTCATAGTCTCTTTCTCCCTCTTGTAATCTTTTTCTATAATTCCTTTACAAAATAACCGCTACCCTCCTTTTTTCTGACTTTGGCACTACTATAATCTAAAAAATCACAAAATTTTCATAAATGGTAAAAATGCCCCTTGAGGTGGCAAAAATAGACGAAATCGGTCGAAAAAAATAGTAAGACACCATCGCCTTACTATTTTTCATCTAATTTCATATATAATAATATTTTCACTTGAAAGGATTTCTCCGTATGGCAGATCTCCATCTGACCATGATATTTTTCTACTACGAGTTTCACATTTTGTAATCCTATTCCATGTCCTTCTTTCCTGCTTTTCGTTGTCAGATAAATTCCATTCCGCACTTTTGGTGTATCTTTTATGCTATTCTCAATCTGGATATTCATGATTCCTTTTCCATAATACATCTGAAACGATAATCTCCTTTCATCTGAAGCTGCTGTCCCACGAATAGCATTATCCATAAGATTTCCCACTATTATACTTATATCAAATAATTCTTCCCCTATATGATTCGGTATTTCTACAGAAATCTCCGGATTTTCAATTACTGATTTCGAATCTTCCAAAATATAATTCAGCAGATTATTCATATTACGGTTTTCTGTATATAAATGATGACATAAGGCTGTTCCGGCTATATTCTCCATTTGTTTCAGATACGATAGAATCTCTTCATTTCCTCCCGTTTTTGCCATTGCCCCTATTGTTGTAAGATGGTGCTTGTAATCATGATGTATCTTATTCAGCCTGTCCTGTGATTTCATCATCATCTCCAGTTCTTTTGCATACTGGCTCATCTGAATTTTCATCTCTTCCTGTTTTGCTGTTTCAATATAACTTTTCTGAACCTCATCGTGCAGATAGAAAATAAACACATTGATAAACAGTAAGAATAATACAATCGTAGACCGCACACCTCTTCTGTCTGGCAGCAATATCCTGATACAGACTATAATGCTGATCACCGGGACAGAAAGCATAGCAAGCCAATGACGGTTCTTTATATAATAACTTCTCTTTACACCTACTTTTCTTTCAATAATGACTTCCAGTAAAAAGAATATAAAATTTCCCATTACAATAGTTCCCGGTCCCATGTGATGATGCACCGGATTTCTTGCTACCGCATACCGTTGAAAGAACACGATTGGAATCCCATCACATAAAATTCCCATAATATATACCATAAGTGTATTCCAGACATGATGTTGCCAGTCTGCCTGATATGCCACTGTTATAATTAACAGAGCTATCAGCTCAAAGATCAGATCTCCGTACATCGTTCCCCACTGCATGCTTCCCCAGCATGAAAGCAGATATGCACAAAAATATGCAAATAGCTTTTGTGTATCCTCATTTTTTGGATACAGGATGGTATTGTAACGGAACACAGTATAAATCCAGAATAATTTACTTGTCAGATAAGTGATCAAATGGATATTCATAATCTTTTCTTCTCCGTTTGTAATAGTCTTTCCCTGACCTTCTTGCGATTTGCTTTACTGATACTGAGACGTGTCTTGTCTTTCATAACCACGTTGTCATATTCGTAATGCTCCACGTGTTCCATATTGATGAGATAGGACTTGTGAATCAGTAAGAAATATTCTTCTGTTACATCCGCTACATCCTTTAATTTTCCTCGATATTCATATTCTTTTTCCGATGTCACGATATGTACTCTTTTTCCCAGACTATAAAAATACAGGATCTTGTCATAAGAAATCTTGTGGATTCCTTTTGTATCCGTATATTCAAATATTTTCTTCCGTTCTTTTAACAGTTCCCGTAATTCACCTATCACCCGGAAAAGTTCTTCCTCTCGGATTGGCTTTACAAGAAAATCAAATGGATGAATACGGAATAATTTCATAGCATATTCCTGATATGTTGAAATATAGGTAATCCGCAGTTCTTTTCCATAATTTTTCTTTCGTATCTCCGTTCCGATATCAATTCCATTCTCATGTTCCAGACAAATATCAAGGAATAACATATCGTAGGATTCTTCTTCCAGCCTGTTAAGAAGCTACTCCGCAGAATAGTATATTTCTATAGATATCTGACAGTCATTCGCTTTCCCATAATGGAGCAGCTTCTGTTCTAACCAATTACATAGGATGATGTCATCATCACAGATTGCAAGTTCTAGCATATTTTCTTACCCTCAGTCTTTCGTAACACGACAAATGGGGAAAAGAATCCCCTTCAATTCTTTTCCCGAATGGACATCACTAA
>OFCV01000213.1_pt1 | contig 20155 bp, 6 predicted proteins | sample 1520931 | NCBI WGS metagenome assembly OFCV01 (sample SAMEA2699033, study PRJEB24076) | metagenome | biome: Human gut stool | place: Spain | collected 2012-10-21
TGGCACCACCTGTGTAGGCCGGAAGATCGTTTTGTGCTGCTTGGACCGCATTCACGCCTCCCTTGAACTCTGGGACTTCAAGGACGGCTGCTTCAACAGCGTTGACTCCGCCCGTGAAGGCGGGAATTTCCACCACTGGAGCTGCTTCATCTCCCACGGTTCCAACTACTTCTGTATAGGCTGGAACTTCGTGGACGGCTGCTTCAACACCATTGACTCCACCTGTGAAATCTGGGATTTCCACCACTGGTGCTGCTTCATCTCCCACTGTTCCAACCGCTTCTGTATAGGCTGGGACTTCGTGGACGGCTGCTTCAGCACCATTGACTCCACCTGTGAATGCTGGGATCTCAACCACTGGTGCCGCTTCATCTCCCTTACTGCTTGTCGGTAACTCAGGTTTCGGAGCTGGGGTCGTTTCCACCGGTTGATCGGTCAAGTCTTGGTGGAAGGTCGTTAATTCGTAGAACTCAGGCTTGCCTCCTTGCCATGTGAGCTTGACATCCAGCAAAGGCGCCTTGTCTCGTACGGCAAAGGTTTGGAAGCTTGTGGTAATGGCTCCCAAATCTGTCCAGGCTCCGGTCCGATCTTCTTTCAAGGTCCGAGCCAGTACATGCGCTACCACCCCTTGAGGAAGGCTTGAAACGAGGCGGATATGATTGGCAGCTGTTGGTTCTGACAAGTGGTAAATCAGTTCGCCTTGGTCTTTTTCAGACTTGTAGCTCGTCAAGACCTTACCATCGACAAGATTGGTGTAGAGGTTACCACGACTTTCTCCACTATTTCCTTGGACGGTTGGGTCGTTGATTTGTTTTACAAATTCACCATCATTGATCACTAATTCGCTAAAGCCGACAAAGCGAGCATCGTAATCAGCAGTAAAGAGGACACGGAGATAGTTGGCTTTGACTGGACTTGTGAGCTCTCCTTCGATGTAGCGATTTCCTGGCATCTTAGAATCATGGGTCCAGCCATCTGTCAAGGAATCATCTCTTGTTTCATTGGCAAGGCCATCTCCAACGCTGACAACATCGGTCCAATTCTTGCCATCTGGACTGACTTGGATCTTACCATCTCGAAGATAGTTTTGAGTTCCATCTTGGATATATGCTCGAATTTTCTTAATATCCCGTTGGCTACCAAGCTTCAGGGTGATATGGCCACCTTTATGAGCATAATCTGAGAATTCAACAAAGTTATTGTAGACTCCATCAAATAATTGGTCCAAATTCTTAAGCTTGCGCACGTCATTGCTTCCATATGTGGCATCAATTCCCATAGAAGTCGAATCTAGCGTTGTTGGTTCGACTTCTTTGGTCTTCACAAGTAGAGAAGTTACGGTCACTGCTTGTTCTTGATCGGTCTTGTTGACCAAACGAGCATAGCGGACCAAGGACTGATCGGTCACTTTGCTAGCCGGATACCACTCTTGAGCATTTGGAGAGTACTCGACGCGGAGGACTGGATTTTCGATTCCGATTGCTTGGATACTTTCGGCTTGATGAAGACGATCCAGTTTCATTCCCAAATAGCTATGAGCTGGTAGTTTGGTACCACTTGGAATTTGCAGGTCATAACGGCCGAGGCCATCATATACCGGGATGGATTTCAAACTTTCAACGTTGGTATCTGTTAATTCGCTGTTGCCAGAACGGGTTTCGAGAGAGAAGTCTGCAATTCGCCACCACAGATTGGTATTCTTGGTGTTCCGAACACGGACATAGCGAGCTGAAATTGGAGTTTCGATTTCTTTGGTTTGCTCACCTGATAAACGATCCAATTCTTGCCATGTATGGCCATCTGTAGAATATTCCAAAAGACCACTGGCTAATTTATCGCTTGAACCTTGAACGAGACGCACCTTAGTCACTGGTTTGACTTCACCCAAGTCGAGCTGAACCCAAGCATCCACTGGAGTGGTATCTGTCCGATCAGCATTGGCAAACATAGCTTCTGTATTGTCACGGCCATCTGTGATCTGAGCAACTGTCGTATTGTACTTGTACATGAGATTTGGACTAATCGTCACTGTAGCGCTCTGTTTGCTACGATGCACTTCGACTGGTCGGTTAACTGCAATTTCACGCACAGCAAACCAGGTATTGTCTCGATCAGAAGTAGCGACCATTCGGACAGCCTTGGCGTTGAGATTGAGATTCTCAAATTGAAGGAGAGGCTCATTACCAGTGTAGTGAGGATCTGTCAGTGCTACCCATTGGTCATTTTCATTGAGATACTCAACCTTGGCATTGTTGAAGGTATCATGTGGATTTGCTTGAGTTCCCATTGCAAAGGTCAAGGTATGAATTGGCACAGCCTTGTTGAATTTCAGACCAATGTAATCACCAGTTTGAATACTATTTGGTGATTTGATCAAGGCATGTGTGCTTAGATCTCCATCTGTCACTTCTGCCAGTCCACCTTCTACACCTGTACGATTAGTGATAAAGGTACTCATTACCTGGTCAGGGTGCAAGGCTTTTTGAACTTCTGATGCCAAGATTTCACGGAGACCAAGCAAGAATGGACGGATATGTTGAACACCTAACTCTGCTCTTTCATCATGGTCAACATAGTGGAAGGTATAGGTTTGGGATTGTTCATAGAGCTTCAAGCCCTTGTAGTAACTATCCCAAAGTTTTGCAGCATCATTTTTTGAAATGGCTTCTGTTCCATCAAGGAAGGCACCCAGAGCATCCATCTGATCAATTGTATTATCCAACCAATAATGGATTTGAGTTACCATCTTTTTATCACCAGAGGCTTTATACAGTTGTGCTGCGGCTTTTAATTTGGCAAATTCTCCACGCAATTCCTCCCGTTCTGCACGGACATCTTGACCTGCTTGTAACTTGGTCATAAAGGCAGTTAATTTTGGTGCTAACTCTACAGATTCTTCCAATTTCACAACACGACCATCCATATTTTGATTGATCATGTGTTTTCCGAGTTCACGGAAGGCTTTAGAGGTATCACTCTCTGTAAACTGACCAGTTTCAACAAAGTTAAAGGCCATATCGTTTACTTTCTTCGCTTCTTCTTCAGACTTCCATTGTTTCCATGCGTATTGCGCTGCAGAGAAGAGGGCAATCTTAGAAGGCTCAGATTGTTGCATTGGATTCAACATAATGCCTGAAAGGAGACTAGGATCTACATTTGGATGCAGGAATTTCTCACCACCACCTAAAATCAAGTGTTGTTTCGAGTTGTCTGTACATGGCCAGTTGATCCATAGAGCCACTGGGCGATAGGTCTTGCCACCCGCTGTGAGGTTGTTCTTGAGGTTGGATAGAAAAGCTTCTGATACTTCTCCCCAAACCTTACCTCCAGTAAGGGTCATGGTGGTGGAAGCAGGAAGGTTTTCATTGAGCGAACGCAACTCTGCTTCACGGCCATTGCCCCAGTATTGAGCAGGTACGAAGATCATATCCTTACGAAGGCCTGCATACCGCGCTTGCTTTTCAGTCAACCAGTCAGTCATGTCCTTCATCAAGCGGTTGTAGCTATTGTAGCCTCCTACTGGACTTGGCGCATCATCGGCCAAAATACCGAATTCACGAACACCGACATCCATCAGCTGGGTGAACTTGGCCTTAATGGTTTCCAGATCTTTTTGGTAGTCAGCATCATTTCCGAAGCGAATCCGGTTGTTCATAAATGGATGGATGGTCCAAACATAACGTGTCTTGTTTTGGTTTCCGACACGCGCTAATTCACGGATTTCAGCTAGTTTTTCTTCTGGATACAGTTCACGCCATTTCTTGTTGTGGTATGGATCATCTTTTGGTGCAAAGAAGTATTGGGTCAACTTCAAGTCACCACCATAGCGCATGAGTTCTGCACGATCAGCGTTTGACCATGGATTTCCGTAGTAGCCTTCGATAAAGCCACGATTCTTAATGTCAGCATAGTCTTCGACGGTTACATTGCGCAAGACTGGTGCTGCACTTTCATTCAGCATGTGTTTGAGAGTCGTCAAACCATAGAAGACGGCGTCTGTATCTTTACCGACGATCGAGATGCTATTTCCTTTGATAGACAAGGCATAGGCATCAATCTTATCAAAGAGTCCTTGAGACAGATTTGGCATTTCTTTTTCGGCTTGGGAATTTTGCCCATGCACACCAAGGTAGATGTTCGTTGCACCTGCCACTGCTGCTGGACTACTTGTGTAAGAGATTTGATGAGTTTGCAAGACACTCTTCAAGCGGTTGCGCGTATAGATATCCAATTGATCCCCCATGACAAGATTGACTTGTTGATGGAGCTTGGTAACGCCTTCACCATAAGTAACTTTTTGTGGGGTTGGAAAGACCTTGTATTCTTTCTTGAGATAGTCTTGACTTTGGGCAGCAGCAGCAATCGCTTCATCACTTGCTGGCTTCTTAGCTACAAAACTATCAGCGAGTTCGGTTGTACCATCACCCATTTCCTCAACTTTAGGCTTTTCTGGAGTTTCAGGTTTTTCTGGGCTAGCAGGCTCTTCTGGTTTGCTACTAGAAAGTGGCTTGAGCAAATGGATTTCAGCAGCACTGCCAAATCCTGCAACACCTGCTAGGACCTTAAATTCTACCTTATCAGTATCAACTGCTTCAAATGAGACCGCTTTTTCTTTGGCATTGGTGTCCCAAGTTCCTGAAGCCACCTTGACCATTTGGCCATCTTTTTGGGCATAGATTTCATAGGACGTAACAACCCCATTGCCCCCGCCTGAACGTGGAAGATAGGTCAAGCCATTCACCATTTCAGCTGTTTTCAGCTTCATTGTAACCGTATATGGAGCTTGAGATCCGGTCCATTTCGAATGCCAGAAGGTCGTTGGATCATTGTCAAAGGCTTTTTCAATAGCCCCTTCTGTTTCAGTACCAGGCAATTCTTGACTGCTTGCAGTCACTGTCAAGTGATCATTTGGAATCAAGCGTGGATTGACAAAGGCTTCATCCGTCAACTCTGCACTATGCAAGATGCCCTTAAAGCCACCAATGGTGTCAAGAGGAAGGACCAAGCTATTGTAAGCTAAGCGAGGCGCAGCTGGATCAGCCAAGCGTTCTACCTGTTCACCATTTACATATACTTCGGTCAATTGAGGTTTGGTAACCACAGCGATCTGGTAACGTTTATTCTTTCCCAGTTTTTTGTTGAATTGAATATGGAATTGCTCAAAGGTATAAGCCAGATAGCCATCCTTGTCTGCGAGGTAGATCTTATTGTCCCCACTGCTTGAGAAGGTTTGCTCACCATCTCCTGTCACTGTCACATCGAATTTCAAGACATGACTAGGACCAACATCCCCAGCTAAACCATTGATCCGACTGTCTTTTTCAAAGGTTAGGCCATCATTACTGGTCGCCACTTTCTTACTGGCATAGTTTTCAATCGTTTCTGGTGTGATGTTAAAGAGGGCATCTGCTTCTACGGTCTTATCAGGATTGGTTTGTGGTGCATAGATACTGGCTGGTAAGACTCGTTCAGCATAGCTTGCACTCGCACGATCGGATCCCCACGTACGCTCTGCAGTAGTCTGCATGCTCTTGAAGAAGCGTTTAAAGAGATCGTAAGACGTGAGACCTGTTTCACGAAGGTCAATATTGTCATTCCAAAGCGCATGACCACCACCAAGAATGCTTGGATTTGAGGCCTCTAACAATGGGCCATGGCCAGTTCTGAAGTCACTCGGTGTCCAGCTGTTGTATTGGAGTTCATAGTTTGCATAATCCCCATAAGCCCCTTGCTGGTTGTTCCCATTTGGGACACTGTAAGTTGGAATATCTGTGATATTAATCACCTTGGCACCTTGGGCAATCGCTTCTTTCGGTTGTTGCCAACCAATACTCCAAATGTCCACTTCAACACCATTTAAGTCTATTGGCGTGTGTCCTCTCTTGGCACTGAGAGATCCCCAAATCCGTGGGGTATAGCCTTTAGATTTGATGTATTGGATCAAATCATTGACATACCGACGATAACTTTCTCGATTTCCGTAGTATTCATCTGTCCCTATATGAACGGTCGACACCCCGTGAAGTGGTGCCTCTTCTCCATCCAGCAACTTGTCATAGACGGATTTGACAAAAGCTAGGGTTTCATCATATTTGCTATCCAAATCCAACATAGCCACACGTTCTACATTGTGCTTGCCCCTGTAATCACTCAAACTACCCTTATACATGAGGTCTGGCCGAACCTTGACAAAGGACAAAGCATGACCAGGCGTGTCAATTTCGGGTACGAGGTTGATATGCAAGGCTTTGGCCAGTTGAATCAACTGTTGCATCTCTTCTTTGGTATAGTGCTGGTCTGAAGTGAGTTTTTCCCCATTGGCACCTACAATATCTGTCTCAACTCGGAAACCTGTCTTAGCAGTTTTTAAGACATAGCTCAACTCTTCTTCTGGGCTCAGATGTTTACCAGCCAGATGATCTTTTAGGAAAATATAGTTGTCATTCAAGTGCAATTGCAAGTCGTTCATCTTATAGTAGGCCATGTTGAGCATGATATCTACTACTGTATCATAAGGGATAAATTTGCGACCTGTATCCAGCATAAAACCACGGTAGCTGTAGCTTGGGAAGTCACGGATTTCCCCATTTTGCAGGTCTTTTTCCCCCATTTGAAGCAGTGTCCGAGTGGCGTAAAAAGCTCCTGCCTTATCGGCAGCTTCTACAGTGATCACACCATCCTGAATAGTGATGCCATACCCTTCCTTGCCATAGCCCTTGTCTTCTACTTTTTTAAAGACAATGCGTTTGGAAGCTTCTTGATCGCCTGTTGCCAGTTCAAGTCCACGACTTTCAAGGTCCGCTTGGTAGAATTTTGCTTCCTCAGCAAATCCAGAATCCCCCACTGAGATCACCGTATCTGCTGTAATAGACGTTTTTCCTTCTCTACCAAACCATTGTTGTACTGCTGGTGCTACCGTCGGTTTCACACCCACACCTTCATTTTGATGCAAGCCTTTAACAACGACTTCAAATTCTTTGGTCAGGGTACGTCCTTCGTTTGTTTGTTCCACCATCACTTTGACGTGTTGATCTGTCAGTGGTGTATAGATCTTATTTTCAAGATCAATCACTCCCTGCTTGTTACTACCAATCAGGCGAACTTGGCCTGGAAGGGTTGGCAAAACCAAGGAATGACCATTCTCTGCTAGGCTAAGTTCATTTACTTGTCGAATACTGGTTGGTTTGCTTTGGTCAGGAATATTTGCATAGGCACGAATTTCTTGGATCCCTACATTTTTCCATTGCATACTGCCAGCTTGGTAATCCGTCACTTCCAGTTTGAGATACTTGGCCAAAATCGGTGTTTTCAAATCTACCTTTTCATCTAAGACAGGATTCCCTGTTTTTTGATGGGCCAGTTGCCAGCGTTTTTCACCGTGATCATTGACATCATCAACACCAGCATAGTAGAGATTCCAAGAAGTGATATTTGGATCGTTTTGTCCCCCTCTGAGGCGCCGGTCCCAGTCAATTTCCACATGCTTGATCAAACTTGTCTTAGGAAGGGTAAGCTCGATACTTGGATTTTTTGCATCTCGGTCGGTAGCCCAGCGTGTATCGCTATTGCCATCAACTGCCTTATCCGCTGTGAAGTTGGTTCCAATTTCGTGATTGCTAGCAGTTGCCCACGCCCCTTCTAGATGATTCCGGTCTGGACGATCTTCTAGATCTGTGACAGTCGGCTGACTTGGGCTCACTACCGGAGGGGTAACAGGTGCTGCTACAGGTGCTACTGGGCTAACTGTTTCAGTTGGTTTCACCACAGGTTTTGGTGTTTCTTGTGGCGTTTCCGTTGTTGGACTGTCAGCCTGGTCTTTAGTTTCAGAAGACGTGGGATTCCCCTGAGTTGCCTCAGAATCAGCTTTTTTTAGTAAGTTAGCGACTTCAGAAGGCAACGTCTCCATCGGTTGAACCTGTGTGATCGTCCCTTCTGTTTCAGGACTGGCTTGAGTTTCTGCTGCCTCTACCACACCAACACCAAAGAAACTAGCCCCAATCATCACAGAGGCTGCACCGATTGCAAATTTGCGAATACTATAATAGCATCGTTTTTCAAATCCCTTTTTACTCATGTTTCCATCACCTTTCATCAGAATAGCAAGGCATCGTAAGCGCTATCATTTTCATATTTAAAAAAGGGAGCGGGACAGAACGAATCGAGATCTGGATTCGCCTCGCTCCCTGTTTCGAATCCTAGATTCTCCTAAGATTCTTTTTTCGTCTTGGCCATAAAGAGGGCCGTTGCTCCTAGACTCAGGCCTGCTAGGAAGAGGGCAGATGAGGTTGCTTCACCTGTTGCTGGAAGCATCGCCTTGTCTTCTCCTTTCATCTCTGTAGCAAGGCTTGGTGAAGATTCACCTGTCATGGAGGTCGTCATTTCTTTGTAGACCACCGCATAAGTTCCTAAATGAGTCGTTGTGAATTCCAGCCAATCACCTTTCAGCGTGAAGTCCACAGTCTCGTTTGTTGTCAGATCGTAAAGGGCTTCAACAGCTCCAGTAAGCGGCAAACGGACTAGAACAGCGCCAGTTGGTTCCACACGGGTATGAGTTGGGTCAAGCAGTTGGATCACATAGGCATCATAGCGTTTGCCTTGCAAGGCTTGATCCATCACTCTTTGAACATGGACTTTAGTAGCTGTTCCTAATTCACTGTCTCGACCAATCACCATCACGCCTGTTGCAGGATCACTCAACAAGTGTAAGTTTTGTTGAGGGGATGTGAGATTGCTTTGATGCGATTCATTTTCAGGCTGCTTGTAAGCTGGCAAGTCAAGGACGGCTGCTTCAAGGCCATTGGCACCACCTGTGTAGGCCGGAAGATCGTTTTGTGCTGCTTGGACCGCATTCACACCTCCCTTGAACTCTGGAACTTCGTGGACGGCTGCTTCAACACCATTGACTCCGCCCGTGAATGCTGGGGTTTCCACCACTGGTGCTGCTTCGTCTCCCACTGTTCCAACTGCTTCTGTATAGGCTGGAACTTCGTGGACAGCTGCTTCAACACCATTGACTCCTCCTGTGAAGTCAGGGATCTCAACGACTGGTGCTGCTTCGCCTCCCACTGTTCCAACTGCTTCTGTATAGGCTGGGACTTCGTGGACGGCTGCTTCAGCACCATTGACTCCGCCCGTGAATGCTGGGATCTCAACCACTGGTGCTGCTTCGTCTCCCTTACTGCTCATAGGAGCTTGCAATTGATTGAGGTAAGTTGCAAAATAGTCTACCATTCGACTGGTTAAGAGATGGTGCTCTCTTGCAAATGCCATACTCGCAACGACACTGGCTACTTCTTCTTGCTTACTTTTATCCGTCAAGGTTTGGGCCTTGGCTAGAGCAGCATCATAAGGAGTTGTATCTAAAGGTGCTTCTGCAACTTGAGGACGCATGAAGACCAGTTCCGCTGCTGATTGGTACTGATTGCCACCATCACCATAGGTTCTCGTTCCCGTCAAGACAATTTTCTTTGCTTTAATGGTCTGACCAAAGGTGATTTCTTTCGGCTTGTTCGTATCAGCCCAATTACTAGCTGTGAAAGAATGTTCCTTGCCAGTTTCATCTGTTACCACAAGTGTTAAATCTCGCAAGTTTCCATTTGAACCAGAAGCGCGTGGAATATAACGGAAGCCCGTAATTTCTGTAGCTTCTCTCAAAACCATAGTCGCTGGTTTTCCAACATCTCCACCACTCCAAGAAGTATGCCAGAGACTTGATAAATTGCCATCAAAGGCATTTTCAAGACCCTCACCATCTTGGGCTGGACCGGTTAGGCTTTCAAAATCCTCTGCAACAAGAGATGTCTTCTTCATGACCAAGGCATCCTTCAGAGCCTGAACTTTGGCAATTTCACTCTTAGCTTCTGTAAGACTAATCTCGTCATCTGCTTGACTGAGGTTGAAGACTGCTTCTTTCAAGGCATCCATGCTTTCTTTGGTATAGTTCGTCATAGCCACCGTTGGCAGATAGTTCTTGAGAGCATTGTCTGTCAGCATCTTGCCTGTCAAAGTAATTTCTTCGATTTGAAGATTATCCATTATAAAGTCATTGTAGCTACGGAAGTTGGCATTGCCCCCAGCATCTCCGTGAGTATTACTTGGATTTCCAGTTGAGTAAATACCGACCCAAGTATCGCCTGTTTCTGCACCAGTGACAAGGAAGGTAGCCCGTTTCGCTTTCTTTGAATCCGTCCAAGAATTGGCTAGTTCATGGAGTTCCAACTCACTAGCTTTAGTACCACGACGACCCGATTGGAATTCACCGTGACCGATGACAAAGGCATAGGTATTATCAGAGCCCGCTTCGTAATCAAAGCTAACCCGGTAAGTCTTACCAGCTTCAAAGCGATAGTTTTGAGGAATGGTTTGATAGACCAAGTTGCGTCGGCTGACCAGGCCATTTGTCTTGAGAGACCAGTGACCTTCGATGACGTCATCTATTTTCTTACCATTCCAACCACGTTGGGTATATGGTTCATGTTTTTCAGATAAGTGGGTCCGGTTATCTTCGACCCCTTCGATTCCTCCAATGACAAATGGGAAGATTCCTTGAGCTACATTTTCAAAGTCTTGCTTGAAGACACCTGTCGCCGTATCATGACCATCCCCATACATACTGGATTGATTTTCAAAGGTCCGGATTTCATCGAAGTAAGTCGCTTCGCTACCAGCTTCACGACTCAGTGTCAAGGTCACGTGGGAGACATCCTTACCTGTAGTGAAGAAGACATACATGTTTTGGAAATAGCTGGTATCATTCACAGTGGCATTATCCCTGCGAGTGTTGTGAGCGTAGGCCTTCACATAGTTGAGGGCGAGTGACTTGTTGGTGTAGTTTGTGACCACTTTTTCACCCGTATTGACTGTGAGACTGGCTTTGGCATCACTCCGGTTGTCCACACCGACATACACGGCATATCTCGTATTTGGTTTTAAGTCGGTCAATGTTTGCGTTAGACTCACTGTTTTCGTATTGCCCTCTATGCGCAGCATTTGATTGGCCCCTTGAGACTTGACAATGGCAGCCTTAGAAGCATCGCCAGTGATCTTCCAGTGATCCAATGATTCACTGTTAAATCCTTGGTCATAGATGTGCATTCCTTCACTCCAAGACATTTCTGGATTGCTTTGTTTAGAGCGGTAGAGGACATAGGGTTGATTGGCCAGTAGATCGAGGGTAATCTTACCGTCTTTCACAGCCACTTCTTGTTCTTCAGTTTTACCTTGGTCCGTGAGTTTGTAAAGGTAAACTTTGCCATTTGCCCAATCACTCGGAAGTGCCCAAGTTGTTGCACCATTTTCTGTATTGAAGTAGTACATCTTTTCCTTATCAACAGGAAGCTTCTGACCATTTGCATCCCAGTCCCAAGGCGTTAAATAAGCTGAACCATCTTGAATCACACGACCATTGAGGGTGACCGTCCGTTCACGGTAAAGTGGGCTATTGACATCATTTGATTTGCGCGTGATCACGACTTGATGACCATCCGCGTCAACCAAGGAAATTTTCATTTCCGGTGTCCACTTGTAAGTAGCTCCATTATCCGTCATCGTCACCGGTGTTCCATTTTCCCATTGGTTAACAGTGAAATGTTGGAAGTATTTGGTCATGACATCGTGAGCAAACAAATTGGTCACATAGCCATTGTAATCACTCCGTCCTTGCCAACCTTCAAAATCTTTCATGCTGTAGCCACCTAGAAGTGGATAATCTGCAGCACCTCCATAACTCCTGTAATCCCCCACCCAAGAGTCTTTTTGATGGTTGCGGATAAAGCGAGTAATAGCACTGTTGATTCCTTTATTGGTATAGCCACCATAAGTCAAATCCGCTGCCCAGTGTTGGAAGGTCGAGTCGTATTCGCCACCATGGCCCCACTCAATCGCAAAGCGCCAGCCTTGCTTGTTAATTTCTTTTGCAAGTACATGAGTTGCCCAGGCACCATTATCACCAGATTGGCCATTGCCCCAGACATCTACATAGATAAAGTCTAGACCATCACCTAATTCTTTCTTCAAATCTTCCCAGCGGGCCAAACGACCATGTGCCAAGTCATAAGCAGCATCAATATTAATCCCTTGGTCTAGCCAGTTCCAACCATAGCTATAGCTACCGTCAGGATTCTTACGAAGGATATTTTCACTAAAGTACTTCGACTCAGGATAGGTTTCAGAAGCATTCACATGGATACCCAAATGAGCCCCATATTTCTTCGCTTTCTCAATCAAGGCTTTGAAATCCTCAACTCCACCAATCCGCATAATTCAAATGCCCCGAATCATGACCTTCACTACCATACCCTTTCAACAGTACACCTTGTCCGAGACCATCTGTATTTAGATTGATTTTCTTGATGCCATCAAGTGTCATTAAAAATGGGTTTTGAGCCTGTGAACCGAAGTTCATGGCAATCCGATAAGCTGTAATATCTTTAACTTTTTCCCAACCTTGAGGGTTGTTCATAATACTCCGATAAGCAATCGCTCCATCTTGCCAGTCTACCTTCTGATCCCCGTTGGCATCTTCTGTGATGACAACCCTTGCGCTAGGCAATTCCTTGGTATATTCTGGATAAACAATGCCCTTATAAGCTTTTTCCCATTGCCACTCTGAGCTTTGGATCCCAACATAATTGGCCGTTCCAACCGTCTGCTTAAAGGCTGTTAACCGAGTCCAGTCGCTGGATCCACCACCATAACTATTTTGAGAATTGCTCCAGACACCTGCAGCTAGCTTATCCGTCGAAACAAAGCCATACATGTACCCCTTAGCCAGAGCTTTCATCGGATTTGTAACAGCAATATGGTCATCTCCACTGATGTGGGTGTTATTTGACATGGTTGCCCCGTCAAACTTAGCTCCAGCTTGATCGCTCGACACAGAGACCAAGGCATCCCCAAGGAAATTGATGGAAGAAAGGAGTTTTCGTTCATCATCAATTGCTTGACCTGGCGTCACTGAATTGTGGTTCACAATCTTTGTCACATCAAAATGCAACTGATTATCCACCACTTGCAAACGAACGGTCAGATCCGCATTGATCAGGTTCTCCTCATCCCGGAGCTTCATATCGTATTCAGCAGTCTCTGCATTAATCTTCTTATACGTTACCTCTGGAGTCACTTCATGATTGTTGATCAAGACTTTCTTGAGTTGTTGGACTTGACCCGGAAGTGTGTGACCATTCAGTGTGTATTCTTTCACCCGTGGAAAGGCTTGGTCGATCACTGCCTTCAGCGCACTTGAAGCAATGGTATCATATGCTACATGCTGATCATCAACCGGATCACCCGTTTCCTTTTTGGCCGGAGCCTGGTCTGATTTCACTCCTTCTTGATTGTCTGTCTTGACGCTAACAATCGTTCTTTCAGTTGCGTTATAAGTTCCAGCCTTTAGCAGAATCTTCTTCTCACTCTTTAGCTTGTCATTGACAGCAGAAGGCAAAGTCACCGTATCAAACAATTTCACATCGTTGTTGCTTGCATTGAGCTGGCCGTCTGACTTAAGACTGATGGTCAAATGGTTGCTAGAACCATTAACTGGAGCAGCTACACGGCTTCCTTGGTACCAAAGACCGCTCCCATTCGTCTTGTATTCCCAGAACCATCCGCCCTGATCATAACCGACAAACACGTTGTTTTCCGTATCTTTGAACTTCATAAAGACTCCAAAACGTGCTTTCCCAGTTTCAGATTCTTCTTTGAAGTTCAAATCAACCGTCGCATTGCCATTGGCATCCACTGAGAGGCCTTCTTTTTCAAACAAGGCTGGTTTTTTCGCATTGTCATTTTGTGCTGTAGAAGCAAGCTGATTGTAGCGAACACCATTTTCTTCCCGAATGGTGACAGTTCCTTGTTGCTCTTTCTTTTCGACCGTCTTCCACTCGGGCGTCACTACCTTAGATGGAGTTGGTTGGTTCGTCACAGGCTTCAACTCACTCGGTTTTTCTTCCGTTGGCTTGTCCACTTTTGGTTTGTTATTCTTATCCTCAACCTGTTTATCCATAGCGTCTAGACCCGCTGGTTTACTAGTTTCAATTCCCTTGATAAAATTGTGGATCCATTCAAGCTGGGCTGGTGAAAAGAGAATTCCTCCACTACGAATCCCAACCACACCATTTTGGTGAACACCGATCAATTTTCCATTTTCATCAAAGATACCACCGCCACTCGCACCTGGTTCACTACCTTGATAGCTGATTCCACGAACTCCTTCTCCATAATCATTCAACACTTCAACCGTCGTATTCAAAATTGGAGAGAGTTTCCCAGTAGGATAGCCAAAGACATGAACCTTATCTCCGACCTTTGTCTTTGCCGGTTGTTCTGTGACTTCCACAGGCGCATTGGCTAGAGGCGAACGGAGCTTAACGATTGCCAAGTCATTCTTATAGCCCTTTAGGAAACCTTCACGATCCCAGTGATGGACATCATTTTTGCTAAATGCGACGTCTGGCACCCCTTCATAGGAAATGCGATACACATCCCCATCCCGATCAATATTATCGGCTACCTTACGATTATTTCCATCCGGAACATCCTTGATAAAGTTATGCGAAACAGTCAAAACAAGATTTTTACCAATGACAATTCCACTTCCTGTCCCAGCAGCACTCTTGATTTCAACGGTTGCTCCGTAGTTTAATTCCCCATTCTTGGTTCTTGCAACATCGTCTGGCACTAACCCCTTGTCCTCTTTTGCCAAATCCTCTTTGGAGGTTGTTCGGCCATGGTCTTCTACATTCTCTAGCTTTCCACGAACTTCTTCGGGGAGTTTGTCCAAAGCAGGAGTCGGTGTAGCTTCCTTTTCAGCTACGTTTTCCGTTTTTGGAGCTTCCACCGCCTCAGGAGAAGCTTGAGGCTCCTCAGCTTTGGGTATCTCAACTTCTCGTCCATGATCCTCGGCACTTGCCAAAGCAGACGCCAAGTCAGGCGGTAAGTTATCAATAGAACCCGACGTAGGTGTATCCGCAAGCGCTGTTCCTGCTCCAAATAGAGCCACACCAATCATTACAGATGCAACACCCAACGAAAATTTACGAATGCTGTATTTGCATCTTCTTTCAAAAAAACATTTTTTCATTAGCTTTCCCTTTCATTTCAAAAGTAAGCGGTTGCATTTTCTGCCGCAGCCATACTCCTTCCTCACACATGGCACCACTTACATGATAAAACATCCAAATACATTAGCACCATTAATATATCAAAATATTGTATATCTTGCAAGAACTAAATGGTATAAAAAAAGAGAAATCGATCAATCGATAGAAAGTCCCACCCAGTAGAAAAATCCGAGCAAACTGAATCCCTTCACTTGCTATCTCAGATAACAAAAAAGGCCTAGTTGACTCCAACTAAACCTTCCAAAAAATTATAGACGCGATAAAAGATATGTTCTCCGTACCGATTCCTATTGTTATAAGCAACCCCAAACTTGATCCAATCCAGTTTCCTTCAACTCCCTCTCTTCCACCTAGGTTTCATTCCCTCTATCATACCGAATTTTCTTGCCAATCGCAAATCCCTTACTAGTTGGTGAGATTCCAACAAAAAAAGCCATCTAGATTCCTTCATCCAAATGGCTAGCATACACTTATTCAATTCCTTCAAAGGTCAGGCTTGGTTTGGCATTGAGATCCCAGCCTGCGAAGTTTTCTTTGTTCCATTCACTAACACTGGCATAGGCAATCATCCCTGCATTGTCCCCGCAGAGGCGCAGAGGCGGAATGATGACCTTGACATCTGTGATTTCAGAAGCCAGGCGTTCACGAAGACCTTGATTGGCTGCGACTCCACCTGCAACGACTAGAGTCTTGACCGGATAGTTTTCCAAAGCCTTCTTGGTCTTGGCCATGAGAATGTCTAAGACGGCTGCTTGGAAACTCGCTGACAGGTCTGCATTGGAGAGACTTTCCCCTTTTTGTTGCGCATTATGGTGCAGATTGATAAAGGCCGACTTAAGCCCTGAAAAAGAAAATTCCAGATTGTCTTCCTTGATCATGGCCCGTGGGAAATCGTAGATATCAGATCCTTGGTGGGCCAGCTGATCAATCTCACGTCCTGCTGGATAGGTCAAGCCCATCACGCGCCCGACCTTGTCATAAGCTTCTCCTACGGCGTCATCACGGGTCTCTCCGACGATCTTATAATCCCCCGCTTCACTGACATAGACCAACTCGGTATGTCCTCCACTCACTAGCAAGGCTAAGAGTGGAAATTCTAAGGGCTCGACGCTTTGAGCAGCCATTAAGTGCCCTGCCATATGATTCACAGGAATCAAAGGAAGGCCGTGCGCCCAGGCAAAGGCCTTAGCTGCAGCCAAGCCGACTAAAAGAGCACCAACCAGTCCTGGGCCGTAAGTAACAGCTACAGCGGTGATCTCGTTTTCTGTGATCCCTGCTTCTTCTAGGGCTTCTTCGATACAAGCCGTGATGACTTCCACATGGTGACGGGAGGCTACCTCCGGCACCACCCCACCAAAACGCTTGTGACTTTCAATTTGGCTGGCAATGACATTGGACAAGAGTTGGTCGTCATTTTTCAAGACAGCCACACTGGTCTCATCACACGATGTCTCAAAAGCCAAAATATATCTATCTTTCATTCGGGTTCCTCTTCATGATCACGGCATCCTCTATAGGATCGTGATAGTAGTTTTTCCTCCGTGCAATTTCTTCAAAATGCATTTTTTTGTATAGGCCTTGGGCCGGTTGATTGGACACGCGCACTTCTAAAAAAATCTCTTTTTGATCCGGTAACTGCGCGAGTAACTGCTGAGCTAGGCCTTGGCCCTGAAAGGCGCGCTTAACCGCAATCTGCAAGACCTCGGCTTCATAGAGTGTCTCTTGAAGAGCGACAAACCCAAGGACTTGTCCCTCATCCATAGCTAGGAAATAGGAGGTCGATTCCTGCTCTATATCGGCTTCAATCTGCTCTAGCTTCCAGGGACTGTGGCCATAGACATCTTCCATCACAGCGAGAATGGCGGCTGCATCCTGACTTCGCCCCTTTTTGATTTCTACTTTGATCATAGACGCTTGATGTAAGAGGTCGTCGTTTCCGTATGGTCTTTGAGCCAATTTTCCTCTGCTTCGACCCGTTTCAGATAGTTTGGAACAAAATCATGGAGGCTAGCAGGTGCTTGTTTGAGGCCGAGACGTCCGATTTTCACAGCATCTGGCAGGGTTTCAGAGAAAGTAGCCTTTGGCAGATGAGCTTGGATCTGCTCCTCAAAGGCTGTGACCTCTCCGACAAAGGTAACCTTGTCACTCGTCGCTGCACGCTCTAAGACCTCTTCAAACGGAAAATGTCCTTCTTGTGCGATCAGTTGATCTCCTTGGTAAAAGCCTGCATAGACATCGTTCCGACGAGCATCCATAATGGGTACGACCAAGCCTTCCAGATCTTCCGGCACGAGGGCTAAGAGACTTGAGACCCCAACTAAGTCAATCTTTAAGGTATGAGCCAGCGTCTTTGCAGTTGCGACCGCAATGCGTAGCCCAGTGTAACTCCCAGGTCCTTCTGCCACCACGATCCGATCCAAATCCTTGGGCTTTAGATCAATTTGCTGCATCAAAAAATCAATGGTCGGCATCAAGGTCATACTATGGTTTTTCTTAATGGTGAGTGTTGTTTCTGCAAGTAGAGCCTCATCTTCTAAAATCGCTACAGAAAGAGCCTTACTCGAGGTATCAAATGCTAATAATTTCATTTCCTACTCCTCTTGAACTGGATTATATTATACTACAAATTCCCTTCAAATCCCAGCGAAACTGTTCCCGAAAGGAGGGATCGTGTCACAGAAAAACCAATCGAAATACCAAGCTATTATAGGAACTTCCTTCTTCGTCTTGACGGGTGGATCTTTTACTTACAGGCGAATTTATGATATAATGATAATTAATTGTATCGAATCAGGTCTGCTAGTTGCGAGTAGGAAACTCTAGTGATTGCACTCCTTAGCAACCAACAAAATGGACCGAAATAATGAAAGGAAAATTACTTCATGATTTACAAAGTTTTTTATCAGGAAACAAAAGACCGGAACCCTCGTCGTGAAACGACACATGCACTGTATCTTGACATCGACGCACCAAACGAACGCGAAGGGCGCATCCAAGCCCGTCAATTGGTCGAAAAAAATACCGACTTCAATATTGAATTTATCACACCACTTTCTGAGCAACACCTTGCTTATGAGAAAGAGTCAGGTGCCTTTGAATTGACGGAGTACTAATCCATGGCTTATACCTTAAAACCTGAAGAAGTCGGTGTATTTGCCATTGGTGGACTTGGAGAGATCGGGAAAAACACCTTCGGGATCGAATACCAAGATGAAATTATCATTGTCGATGCCGGGATCAAATTCCCAGAAGATGACCTCCTTGGGATCGACTATGTCATTCCGGATTACTCTTATATCGTAGACAATATCGATCGCGTCAAAGCGGTCCTCATTACCCACGGGCACGAAGACCACATCGGGGGGATTCCTTTCCTTTTGAAGCAAGCCAATGTTCCGATCTATGCTGGGCCTTTGGCCCTTGCCTTGATCCGTGGAAAATTAGAAGAGCATGGCCTCCTTCGCAATGCCAAACTCTACGAAATCAACCAAAACACTGAACTTCAATTTAAAAATCTTAAAGCAACCTTCTTCCGTACGACTCACTCGATTCCAGAACCTTTGGGGATTGTGATTCACACTCCTCAAGGTAAGATTGTCTGTACCGGAGATTTCAAATTTGACTTTACCCCTGTTGGGGAACCTGCCGACCTCCATCGTATGGCAGCCCTTGGAGAAGAAGGCGTTCTCTGTCTGCTTTCAGACTCTACCAATGCGGAAGTTCCAACCTTCACCAACTCTGAAAAAGTAGTTGGCCAATCCATCATGAAGATCATCGAAGGCATCCACGGGCGTATCATCTTTGCCTCCTTCGCTTCGAATATCTTCCGTCTCCAACAAGCTGCTGAGGCGGCTGTCAAGACCGGTCGTAAGATCGTCGTCTTTGGACGCTCCATGGAAAAAGCCATCGTCAATGGGATCGAGCTAGGCTACATCAAAGTCCCTGCTGGAACCATTATCGAGCCTAGTGAGATCAAAGATTACGCAGCCAATGAAATCCTGATCATGTGTACAGGAAGCCAAGGAGAACCCATGGCAGCCCTCTCTCGGATTGCCAACGGAACCCACCGCCAAGTGCAACTCCAACCGGGGGATACCGTGATCTTCTCATCTAGTCCGATCCCTGGGAATACAACCAGTGTGAATAAATTGATCAATACAATTTCTGAAGCGGGTGTCGATGTCATTCACGGGAAGATCAACAACATCCATACATCTGGACACGGGGGGCAACAAGAACAAAAACTCATGCTCCGCTTGATCAAGCCAAAATACTTCATGCCAGTGCATGGTGAATACCGGATGCAAAAGATCCATGCAGGACTTGCCCAAGATACGGGTGTTGAAAAAGACAATATCTTTATCATGAGCAATGGTGATGTCCTCGCTCTTACAGCCAACTCTGCCCGGATCGCAGGAAGCTTTAACGCCCAAGACATCTATGTTGATGGAAATCGTATCGGTGAAATCGGAGCTGCAGTCCTTCGCGACCGAAAAGACCTTTCAGAAGATGGGGTTGTCCTTGCTGTCGCAACGGTCGACTTTAAGTCCAAGATGATCCTAGCGGGACCAGATATCTTGAGCCGTGGGTTCATCTATATGCGTGAATCAGGAGATCTGATCCGTGAAAGCCAGCGCCTGCTCTTTAACGCGATCCGCATCGCCTTGAAGAACAAAGATGCCAATATCCAAACCGTTAATGGTGCGATTGTCAATGCCCTTCGTCCATTTCTTTACGAAAGCACAGAGCGTGAACCCATCATTATCCCAATGATTCTCACACCTGATGACGAACATTAAAAAAACAACCAGTTGAGACCCTGAGCTCAACTGGTTTTATTGTGACGTTTTGAAGAACGAAAAGAGAGTGGGACAGAAATCGTTAGAATTCGATTTCGTCGTCCCACCTCCGCATAGGGCATCTTTGAAGCTTAAAAAGCGAACAAAGACTTAGGATACTTGCTTTGCAAGTTCTATCCGCCACCTCAAAGCAGTGCTTTGAGCACTCAACCACTGCGTCTTGCTCGACAATCCAAA
>OFCV01000225.1_pt1 | contig 19051 bp, 21 predicted proteins | sample 1520931 | NCBI WGS metagenome assembly OFCV01 (sample SAMEA2699033, study PRJEB24076) | metagenome | biome: Human gut stool | place: Spain | collected 2012-10-21
ATGTAAAAAGTTATTGCGTGGGTGATTTGATATCAGACGGAAACCGGTTTCCATTCATAAAAAACAGAACTGTGATGACTGTCAAGATCTTCTCCTTATAGCGCTAATTAATTGGATTTTGCTCACAGATTTCGGCCAGTTTGGCGCTGTTTTTCCATGAAACGGAAAATCGGTTTCCAAATGAAAATGGAAACGGATATACTGGCGATGGTTATAATTGAAGCGATTCAGGGCCGGGGATGTACAGGGATCGGACGGGCCCTGTCAGGGGATAATGATGTCTACAATCAATGATGTATCACGTTTAGCAGGGGTGTCCAAAGCCACTGTCTCTCGGGTATTGAGCGGTTCGCGCGGAGTCAAAGAGGCCAGCCGTCAGGCGGTACTGCAGGCGGCAGAAGAACTCAATTACCGGCCCAATATGATAGCCCAGTCGCTGCTTAGCCAGAGCACCGGCTGTATCGGCGTGATTTGTGCTCAGGATAATATTAATCAAACGACCAGCTATCTGTATGCCCTGGAAAAACAGCTGAGCCTGCATCAGAAGCATCTGCTGCTCCGCTTTGCCAACACGCGCGCCGGCGTGATGAGCGCCCTCGAAGAGCTCAGCTGCGGCCTGTGTGATGATGTGTTGATTATCGGCGCGCGATTTCCATTAAATATTGACCGGCCGGATGTGGCGCTGATTGACTGCCTGGAAAGCGAAGGGGTGAACAATATTCAGTTTGACCACGCATTTGCGGCGGAAACGGCCTGTAACTACCTGATTAGCCAGGGGCGCCGACAGATTGCGTTAATTCATCCTGAAGGGAGCGGCTTTGCCGACCAGGTTTTGCTCGGCTACAAACATGCGCTGGAAAAAAATTTCCTGCCGTTTAATCGCAACCTGGTATTCCTCGACAGCACCTCGCCGTCGGTGGCGGTGCAGGAGCTGGTGAACAATGCGACAACCTTGAATTTCAATGCGTTACTGGTTGCCGATGAGCAACAGGCTCAGCACATTGTGCCGCAGCTGCTGGCGTTCAACCGGGCGGTGCCGGAAAAAGTCATGGTATTCAGCCTGGCCGGATCGTTACAGCTGCCCGGTATTCCGACCATTCCGGCGATTGAGTATTCGATGGACGCCATGGCGGCGCGCATCGTCAGCTGGCTGACGGAAAAAACCCAGATGCTCGGCGGCAGCATGTTGCGCGGTGATTTAATTATTCCGAAGCGCTGAGCGCCCTTCCTGAATCCTGCCGCGTGCGCTTTTCAGGGGGGCCGCCGCGCTGGCACCGTTCGACGGCAAAGCGTTGGCGGCAAAGCTGAGGCGATTATGTTTCCGGGCAGCTGATTTTATCGATGGCTGCCTGATAACCCTTCTGGTTATTTCGCTCTTTCGCCAGCGTGGCTTCCCGGACATATTCCTGATTTGCCTGAGAGGCGAGGATTTTATTGGCAAAATCGGTATCGCTCAGGGTCGTTTTTGGTGCGCATTTCTCTTTCACCGCTTTCAACACCAGCTGCTTTTGTTGCTCGAACTGCAGGCTCTTCAGCGGTGATTCGGCCCAGGCCGCCGTCGCGCTGAGGGTGGTAACCAGGCACAATATCCAACACGCTTTCATGGTGCTTCTCCTCAAATAGTAGCTTCAGTCAACTATATGCGCAGGATGCGAAACACGCAAATTATCAGGAAGTTAAGTTGTTTAAAATCAGATCTATGCTACCCGAACCCGGCGTCGGGAATCCACGGCGATCAGCACCACGGAGGAAAGAATCAGCAGAGTACCGAGCCAGTCCGGTAGCGTAAAGGTGATGCCCAGTAGCATGAGCGACAGCAGCGCGCTGCTCAGCGGTTCGGCGCAGCTGAGAATCCCCGCTTTCGCGCCGCCAATTTTCTGTGCCCCGTTTAAATAGAGGCTGAAGGTCAGCGAAGTGCCGATCACCACCAGATAGAAGAAAGCCAGCAGCAGACGGCCATTGACCACAAAGTGGGTACCCTGGCCACCGTAGAACGGCAGCAGCATTGCCCCTCCCAGCAGCATACTCCAGCCGACGATCGGCAGGGTGCCGTATCGGGCGATGAGCGTTGACGGCCAGGTGGTGTAGAACGCGGCGGCAAATGCTGACGCCACTCCCCAGAGCAGCGCCGACGGCGAAATGGACAACGTGGTGGGATTGCCGTGGGTTACCAGCAGGAACGTGCCTGCCAGCGATGTCCCGATGGCGGCCAGCACCAGCGGCCCCGGTCGTGTTTTGCGGGCCAGCGCAAACCAGGCGACGATAATGGTCGGCGACAGGAACTGCAGCACCGTCGCGGTCGCGGCGTTCGATTTCTCGATGGTCATCAGGAAGGTGTACTGCACGGTCAGCGCGCCACACAGCGAGAAGAACAGCAGGCTGAAGGCATCTTTGCGGTTTTGCAGGACGCGGAAAATTTTGTCGCCGTGCACAAAGGAGAGCATCAGGAGAATCAGGCCAGCGAACAGCAGACGCGTCATGGTCAGAAACGGCGATGACATCTGGCTTTGCTGCATAATGTACTGTGCGCAAACGCCGGAACTGCCCCATAGCACCGCGGCTATCAATACGTTCAGCATCCCTTTTTTGCTGGAGCCCATCTTTTCCTCGAATGAAATAGCGCAAAGGACGCATCATAGCATGAGCCAGCGAGGAGCAACGGGCAGGAAATGGTAGTCGGGCAGCAAACTGCATGGGGCTTAGTGGCAGGAGAAGTTAAATCCCGTCAAAAAGAAAATCTATTGATGCTTTAACGACTTCACGTTGGTGATTGAGATGACAAACCTCTTCCCCCAGAACGCGTTGTGGGATGCTGGCGAGTTCGTGAGTCATCACGACGTATTCTTCCCCTTCTACGGTGACAACTGGTGTTAAACGATCGGCGCGCGGACCTTTGTAATTTCTCAGCGGGAATAGTGGGATCACGACCCGGGTATTGCGCATTCCAATAATGTCACTTTGTACATCAAGGAGATAAGGATACACAGTAATTCGACCGGTATTTTTATAAACGTAATACTGTATCGTTAAAACGTCCTGTATTCGTCAGAGAGAAGTCCATTTTCCTCTGTTAAATCATTGAGGTAGTCGATTGCCCTGGCATTTTCTTTTTGCCAGCGTGCCATTTCGATGCTGTGGATTTCGCTTTTTAGAGCGCTCGTCAACGTTTGAGAAAGATTGATGCCGATCTCACAAGCCTGTTTGACCAGTATAGGATCCAGCGTCACGCTGACATTCTGCTTATTGTGTTTTACGGCTGGCATGGGGAATCTCCAGGTGTTAGTAACACGTGTAGATTATACGGAAAAAAATAAACCCGCCATGTGGCGGGTTAAATAATGTACTCCCTGATATATCCGATCCGCGCGCTAGCTCAAATCGACGTTTTTGCTGCCGAACAGCCAGGTGCAGATGAAGCCGCACAGATAGGCCACCGCCAGACCTGCGGCGTAAACCGCCATGCCGGCGTAGATCCCGCTCGCGGAGGTCATCAGCGGTAGCGCCACGAGGCCAGAAGGGCCAAAGACCGTATTCAGCCCCACCGGCAGGCCCAGCCACGCGATCAGACCGAGGAAAAAGCCGCCGCAGGCACCGCCGATACAGGCGGTGATAAACGGCTTCATGCGTGGCAGGGTTACGCCATAAATCAGCGGTTCGCCGATACCGAGAAAGCCGGGAATGATCGCCCCTTTAATCTGGGTCCGCAGCATCGAGCCGTGCTTCGCCCGCCAGTACAGCGCCAGCGCGGCACCGACCTGCCCGGCCCCTGCCATCGCCAGAATCGGGAACAGCGAGTTAAATCCTTGCGCATCGACCAGCGCAAAATAGACTGGTACGAAGCCCTGATGGACGCCAAACATCACCGCCAGCAGGAACAGACCGGCGAGCACCGCGGAGCCAAACGGGTTGCCGTTGAGATGGAGGAACAGCCACGACATCCCGGTAAACAGCCAGCCGCCGATGGGCATAATCACCGTAAAGGTAATCGCGCCCATAATGCTTTTCCGCCCACGCGCCGAGAATCGAGGCATTCAGCACGCCGATAATGTTGCCGCGCGGGTCGATGCCGTGACCGAAGAAGGTGGTGATGCCGGAGAAGAACCCGCTGGTGGCTTCGGGGTTATAGCCGAGGACGAACAGCGACGCGATAATGGCGCCGTTGACTCCGGAACCGCCAAACGCTTTCTGCGCGTTATAGCCAATCAGGATGCTCAGGAAGGTGAACATCCCCTTGCTGAAGACTTTCATGTAGCCGATTAGCGCTACCAGCGAGGCGCTGGGATGGGCGTTCTCCAGCACGAACATCTGTTCTGCCAGCGTCGCGAAGCCGAGCAGCAGGCCGACGGCGATAAAACCGGGAATCAGCGGGGTAAAAATAGTGGCGAATTTGGCAAGAAACTTCTGCACGCCGCTGGTTTGCTTGCTTTTCAGCGCCTGTTTTTTCTCTGCCGCCACCGCCGCCAGAGACGGCGCGTCGGCCGGCGCCTCTTCCAGCAGTAGGTTCATCATTTCCGCGGCGGTTTGCGCTTTACCGGGGCCGAGCACCACCTGAAACTGCTCATCGCTGACGATAACCCCCATCACCCCTTCAATCTGGCGGATGGCGGCGCTATCGGCGAGCTGCTCGTCACGTAGGGTTAAACGCAGGCGGGTCATACAGTTCCCCGCCTGGGCGACGTTTCCGGCCCCGCCAACATGCGTAAGGATCCGCGCTATCATCTCTTTATTTATTTTTGCCATTGCACGTTACCTGGTTGTCGGCGCTTAGGTGTTGCTCAGCGCTTTGCGGATAAAACCGTTATTTTGCGCCAGCAGGGATTTTGCTTCTGCAGCGCTCAGATTCGCCAGCACCATAACAATGGCGGTTTTACAGTGGCGACCGCAGGCGTCCAGCGCGGCCTGCGCGGTGGCGCGATCGCAGTCGGTTGCTTCCATAACGATCGATACCTGACGCTCAATCAGCTTCGCGTTGGTCGCTTCAACGTCAACCATCAGGTTGCTGTAAACCTTACCAACCCGGATCATGGCGCCGGTGGAGATCATGTTCAGCACCAGCTTCTGCGCGGTTCCCGCCTTCAGACGGGTAGACCCGGTGACCACTTCCGGACCCACGACCGGGGTGATGGCCACATCGGCCAGACGGGCCATTTCACCATGCGGGTTACAGCTGACGATGGCGACAAAGGCGTTCTGGCTGTGGGCATACTCCATGGCGCCAATGACGTACGGCGTACGTCCGCTGGCGGCCAGGCCAACCAGCACATCGCGGTTGCTGAAGTTAAGATTTTGCAGGTCCAGGGCGCCCTGCGCTTTGTTGTCTTCGACGTTTTCGACGGCGCTCAGAATCGCTTTGTGGCCACCGGCAATCACCCCGACCACCTGCTCCGGACGGGTACCGAAAGTCGGTGGACATTCGCTGGCATCGAGGATCCCCAGGCGACCGGAGGTCCCGGCGCCAATGTAAATCAGGCGTCCGCCGGCTTGTATCGCCGCGGCCACTTTATCTACGACCTGAGCGATTTGCGGTAAATAGGGGGCGATCGCGTGGGCCACCTGCTGGTCTTCCTGGTTAATGACCGTCAGCATCTCGACGGTGGACAGGGTGTCTATATTGGCGCTATTGGCATTGCGGCGCTCGGTCAGCAGCGCGCTCAGGTCGATACTCATACACAAACCTCTTCAATCACAGTTAAGCCAGATTCTAAGGAATTAATTATTCCAATCATGTGAAGGTTATCACGATTAACACTCAACGGATAATAAGAGATTTGTAGGCAGGTCGGGAAGCGATGCAGTAATAGAATTGGAATATTTTATTACTGCATTCGTTCTTAACGGGTCGGGTGGTTTTTTTGCAGGCCGAAGAACAGGGCGATCAGATAGCTGATGGTCATCGCGAGGCTCATTTTCAACATCGTTTCACCACCGAGCCCGGCCAGCGGCGCGGCGATGCCGCCGCAGACAAACATCAGGGTCCCCATCAGTGCCGAGGCGGTACCCGACTGCGCACGGCTGACCTCGCTCATCGCTTTTGATCCGGCAACGGTGCTGATCCCGCTCATGAACGACACGGTGAAGAACAGGCCGATTAGCGCCGGCAGCGGCAGGTGTTGCCAGGCGAGAAGCAGGGTGATGACTGCGCAGAGCACCGCCAGACTCAGTCCCCCGCGCAGCAGCGTATCGGCGCTATAGCGGCGCGAGAGGCGGGAGAAGATCTGCGCGGCGATAATCAGTCCAATGCCGTTTACGCCGAACAGCAGACTGAACTGCAGGGCCGTCATGCCGTACTCGCTCTGAATCACGAACGACGACGAGCCGATGTATGAGAACAGCCCGGCCATCATAAAGGCCTGAATCAGGCAGTAGCGCATAAAGGGACGGTTTTTCAGCACCGGGCCGTCGCTTTGCTGCTGTGTCGCGGCCGGACTTTTACCCGGCAGCGTTTCGCGCAGTACCATCAGGCTCAGGAGCAGCAGTACGCCGCCGATAGCGGCCATCGTCCAGAACAAAATTCGCCAGTCGAACGCGGTAATGATGTAGCCGCCAATCACCGGCGACACCACCGGGGCGATGCCGTTGACGGTCATCAACAGAGCGAAAAACTGGGTCAGCTGAGTGCCCTGATATTTATCGCGAGCAATCGATCGGGAGAGCACTGAACCGCCAGCCCCTGCAAAGCCCTGCAGAAAACGCCAGCCGATCAGCATATGAATATCGTAGGTCGCGGCGCACATCGCCGACGAAAAAATAAACAGCAGCAGCGAGAGCGCCAGCGGTTTTTTGCGCCCGATGCGGTCGCTCAGTGGACCAAAAAACAGCTGACCGAGACCAAGGCCAATCAGCGCTGCGGTCAGCGAGAGCTGGGTTTGCGTGCCGCTGGCGTTCAGCTGCTGGGTTATATCCGGCAGCGCGGGCAGATAGAAATCGGTGCACAGCGGGCCGATGGCGGTTAACAGACCGAGAATTAACGCCCAGGAGAGGGAGATGCGCGGCATAAAAACTCCTTTAGCATACCGGGCGTTGCCGCCCGGTTGATATTGATTTAGCTGGCGCCGCCTCCCAGCGACTGCCAGAGCGTGATGCGGTTTTCCAAATCGGTTTGTTGCAGAGAAATTAACGTGGCCTGCGCCGACCACAGCGTGCGCTGGGCGGTCAGGACCGACAGATAATCGCCAACGCCGGTCTGATATCGCTTCAGCGCAATGTCCAGCGACGTCTGCTCGGCGGCGACATATTGCCGCTGGGCATCCAGCTGTTCGCTCAGCGTTTCCCGGCGCGCCAGCGCATCGGCCACGTCTTTGAAGGCGCTCTGAATGCTTTTCTCATAGGTGGCGATCAGTCCTTTTTTCTCCGCTTCCGCATAGCGTAGCTGGGCCAGATTGCTGCCGCCGGTAAACAGCGGCAGACTGATCGATGGGGCGAACGACCACACCTGCATTCCGTGGCTGAACAGGGAAGAGAGCGCATCGCTGCCTACGCCAGCGCTGGCGGTCAGAGAGATAGTCGGGAAGAAGTTGGCCCGCGCCGCGCCGATATCGGCATTGGCGCTCTTCAGATTATGCTCTGCCTCCTGAATATCCGGGCGGCGGAGCAGCACCGACGAGGATACGCCGGCCGGTACCAGGCGAATGCTGTGGTCGCCGAGGCTTTCCAGGGTGCCGGGCAGCAGACTGTCGGGGACGGTTTCACCGGCCAGTAAATTGAGCGCATTTTTGTCCTGCGCCACCTGGGTGCGATAGCTGGCGACGCTGGCACGCGCCTGCTGGTAAACGCTTTCGGCATCGCTGAGGTCGCCCGCGGAAGCGGTGCCTACCGCCATCTGGCGGGCGACAATTTTGCGCGAGTTCTCAGCGCTGGCCAGGGTCTGCTGGGCCAGCGCCAGATTGCTGTTATCCGCTGCGAGCGTGACCCACGCGGTGGTCAGATCGGCAATCATCGTCAGGCGCGTATTCTGCGCGGTGTATTCGCTGGCAAGCCAGGTCTCCCGTGCCGCCCGCGATAAACTCTGATTCTTACCAAACAGATCCAGCTCGAAGCTGGAAACCGCACCGTCGGCCTCTGCGGATGAGGTGAGGCCGCTGGCGACGGTTTTACTGCGGGTATGGCTAAGTTCAGCATCAACGGTGGGGAACAGCGATGCGCGAGTTTCGCCATACTGCGCCCGAGCGGCCTCAATGTCGGCAATCGCTTTCTGCAGATCGCGGTTGCTGGTCAGCGCCATGCTGACCACTTTTTTCAGCCGCGCATCGTTGACAACCTGCTGCCAGCTGCCGACCACCGCAGTGGCTTCGCCGTGAGCGCCAGGGAGCGTCGCGGGAACCGGCGCCGCCGGGCGGCTATAGTCCGGATCGAGGGAAACACAGCCTGCGGTCAGGAGCGCAACAAAAACCAGGGTCAAACGAAACATAACTTACTCCTGAGTAGGGCGTTGGCGGGTGAACAGACGCTTCACCAGCACAAAGAACAGGGGAACGAAGAACACCGCCAGCAGCGTGGCGGTCAGGGTGCCGCCGATAATACCGGTCCCGATCGCCACACGGCTGTTGGCGCCGGCGCCGGTCGCTACCGCCAGCGGCAGGACCCCGGCGACAAACGCCAGCGAGGTCATCACGATGGGGCGCAGACGGGTTTGCGCAGCGCGCAGTGCGGCACGTGACAGCGAGTAGCCCTCATCCACCGCCGCTTCGGCAAATTCAACGATCAGGATGGCGTTCTTCGACGACAGGCCGATGGTGGTCAATAGTGCGACCTGGAAGTAGACATCGTTGCTCAGATCGCGCATCCACGCCGCCAGCGCGGCGCCGAGCAGGCCCAGCGGGATTACCATGATCACCGAGAAGGGGACCGACCAGCTTTCATACAGCGCGGCGAGACACAGGAACACCACCAGAATCGAGATGGCATACAGGCTCATGGCCTGCCCGCTGGCCAGCTTTTCCTGAAGCGACATGCCGCTCCACGCCCAGGTGGTGCCTGCCGGCAGGCTGTTGGCTAGCGCTTCCATTTTTTCCATAGCCACGCCGGAGCTGAAGCCGGAGGCATTTTCACCCTGGATTTCGAAGGCGGCGGAGCCGTTGTAGCGCACCAGGCTTTCCGGGCCATATTGCCAATGGGTGGTGGCAAAGGCGGAGAACGGCGTCATGCTGTCATTGCTGCTGCGTACGAACCATTTACCGAGATCGGACGGCACGGCGCGGGCGTCGCTTTCTCCCTGAATGTAAACCTTCTTCACGCGTCCGCGATCGATAAAGTCGTTCACGTAGGTGCCGCCCCAGGCGCTGGAGAGCGTGTCGGTGACATCGCTCAGCGACAGTCCCAGGGAAACGGCTTTGTCATTGTCGATATCGACCTGCAGCTGCGGCATTTGCGGCAGGTCGTTGGCGCGGACCGACTGGAGTTCCGGACTTTGACTGGCGGCCGCCAGCAGCTGGCTGCGCATTTTCATCAGGCTATCGCGATCGGTACCGCCGCTGGCCATCAGCTCAAAGGTAAAGCCGTTGCTCTGCCCCAGGCCGTCCACCGACGGTGGGGTCATGGCAAACAGCGAGGCGTCGCGAATGCTGCTCAGATCCTGGGTGGCGCGCAGGGCAATCGCCTGGGCGGTGTTCTCGGCGCCTTTACGTTCGGACCAGTTTTTCAGCGACACGAAGGCCATCCCGGCGTTTTGTCCGCTGCCGCTGAAGTTAAAGCCATCGACGGTGAAAATAACGTTGGTATTGGCTTTTTCTTTGCTGAGGAACCAGTCGGTCACCTGGCGACGTACTTCGGCGGTACGCACGGCGGTGGCGCCCGCCGGGAGGGTGTACTGGACCATGATTTCGCCCTGATCCTCTACCGGCAGGAAGCTCCCCGGCAGCTTCCACATCGCCAGCGCCATGACGCCGCAAATCAGCACAAAGGCGCCCATCATCATGGCAGAACGGCGTAGCCCGCCGAGCACGCGATGCTGGTAGCCCTGTTCGGTACGGCCCCACAGGCGGTTAAACGCCCCGAAGAATCCTGTGGTATGCGGTTTAGAGTGGGAGAGCAGCGCGCCGCACAGCGCCGGCGTTAAGGTGAGAGCCACCACCACCGACAGCATCATCGCCGAGATAATCGTCACCGAGAACTGGCGATAAATCACGCCGGTCGAGCCGCCAAAGAAGGCCATCGGTAAGAAGACTGCCGACAGCACCAGCGCAATCGCGATCAGCGCCCCGGAGATTTCTCCCATCGATTTTTCGGTGGCTTCGCGGGCGGGCAGGCCCTCGTCGCGCATAATACGCTCGACGTTTTCCACCACCACGATGGCATCATCCACCAGCAGGCCGATGGCCAGTACCATCGCAAACAGGGTCAGGGTGTTGATGGAGTAGCCGAACAGGGCCAGCACGCCAAAGGTCCCCAGCAGTACCACCGGCACCGCCACCGCCGGAATCAGCGTGGCGCGGAAGTTTTGCAGGAACAGGTACATCACGCAAACCACCAGAATGATGGCTTCAAACAGCGTTTGAATAACATCTTCAACCGAGATTTTAATGAACTCAGTGCTGTCTTTCGGATAGGCGATATCGTAGCCCTGCGGCATCTGACGCTGATATTCAGCAATTTTACTTTTCACGCGCGTGGCGGTATCCAGCGCGTTGGCGCCCGGGGCCATCATCACCGCGATACCGGCGGCCGGGTGGCCGTTGAGGTTTGACGTGGCGGTGTAATCTTCGCTGCCCATCTCAACACGAGCGACGTCGCCCAGCCGCACCACCGAGCCGTCTGACTTGCTCTTGACGATAATATTTTTGAACTGATCGACCGTTTGCAGCCGCGACTGGGCGCGGACGGTGGCGGTTAGCTGCTGCGCGCTGGATGATGGCAGCGCGCCGATTTTACCCGCGGAAATTTGCACGTTCTGCGCTTCAATCGCCGTTTGTACATCGGAAGGCATCAGCGCGTAGGAGGCCAGTTTCGTTGGATCCATCCAGATACGCATCGCGTATTCTGCGCCGAAAACGCGCAGGCTGCCGACGCCCTCAACGCGCGCCAGCGGGTCCTGCATGTTACTGACCAGCCAGTCGGAGATATCGGAGCTGGTGGCTTTGTTATTTTTATCGTACACCGCGAGGATCAGCAGGAAGTTACTTTGCGATTTCACTACCGTGACGCCGGACTGTTGCACCTCGCTCGGCAGACGCGATTCCGCCTGCTGGACCTTGTTCTGTACCTGCACCTGGGCGGTATCCGGGTCGGTCCCCTGCTCGAAGGTGACGGTAATATCTACCGAGCCGTCAGAGCTGCTGGTGGAGGTGAAATAGAGCAGGTTATCCAGCCCGGTCAGCTGTTGTTCAATGACCTGAGTGACGCTGTTTTCCAGGGTTTCCGCAGAGGCCCCGGTATAGGTGGCCGAGATTTTTACCGCCGGAGGGGCGACGTCAGGATATTGCGCCACCGGCAGCGTCTGGATGGCGAGCACCCCGGCGAGCATGATCAGAATGGCGATAACCCAGGCGAAAACCGGGCGGCGCACAAAGAAGCGGGAAAACATCAGGCGTTGCCTCCGTCATTGTTGACTTCGACGGCTTTGACCTGCTGACCCGCAGCGACTTTGCTGGTGCCTTCAACGATCAGCTTATCGCCGCTTTTCAGGCCGTTCACTACCAGCCATTTGTCGCCGTATGCGTCACAGGTTTCGACTTCCCGTTGTTCTACTTTGCTGTTGCCATCGACGACGAGCGCGGTGGCATTGCCTTTGGCATCACGGGTGATGCCCTGCTGCGGCGCCAGGATCGCGTCGTCCATCACCCCTTCATCGACGTGGGCGCGCACGAACATTCCCGGTAACAAGACATGCTGCGGGTTCGGGAAGACTGCGCGTAGCGTGACCGAGCCGGTGGATTCGTCCACCGCCACTTCGGTCAACGCCAGATGCCCTTTTTCGCTGTAGGTGCTGCCATCTTCCAGGGTCAGGGACACGCTAAGCGTATTGTCGTTGGTCGCCAGCGCTTGTTTGCGCAGGCGCAGCAGATCGACGCTGGAGCGAGTGAGATCGACATACATGGTGTCCAGCCCGCGGATCGTCGCCAGGGCGGTATCCTGATCGGCGGAAACCAGTGCGCCGGGGGTGACGGAAGAGATCCCGATACGTCCGGCAATTGGCGCGGTAACGGTGGTCCAGTTCAGGTTAATACGCGCGCTCTCCAGCGCCGCCTTTTTCGACTCCACGCTGGCTTTGTCCTGATTACAGGTCGACAGCGCATCGTCGGCATCCTGACGAGATACGCCGTTGTCTTTGACCAGCGCCGCGTAGCGCTGAGCTTTCTGACAGTCGGATACCACCAGAGATTGCGCCTGCTTCAGGGCGGCGGCGGCTTCGTTATAGGCCGCGCGATAGCTGGACGGGTCGATTTGATACAGCGCCTGGCCGGCTTTCACCATATCGCCCTCGGTGAACAGGCGTTTTTGAATGATGCCGCCCACCTGCGGGCGCACTTCGGCGCTGAGTGAAGCCGTGGTACGACCGGTCAGTTCGCTGATCACCGACACGGGCTGGCTTTTCAGCGTGACAACGCCCACTTCCGGCGTCACCTGTGGCGGGGCTGATGTTTGGGCATTATCGCATCCGCTCAGGATGAATAAGGCCGCTGCGATGGGGAGCATGGTATATTTCATTATATTTTTCTCAGGATGAACGACGTCCTCCCTGCTAATTAAATAGCAGGGTTCAGGCCAGCTGATGACGCATTTCCGATAAACGGAAACGACAAAAAGGGAATTTAAAATTCCCTGTTTATTAATTGCAGTTAATTATTTATCCATTAGCAACATAGCGGTTATTTCCCGATAAAGTTTCTCGAGGACTTCTGGTGCCACCGTCTGTGGAACAAGACGCCGGTAAATCGTCCCTTCCATCATCACCGCGGTGATCTCAACGCAGCAGCGGATGCGTTCGTCGCTCAGATGCGGATGCGCTTTGCGTATATGCGCACAGGCGTTGGCAAACATGCGCTTGTCGGCTTCCACCATCATGGCGGCGATTTGCGGGTTGCGGGTCGCTTCGGCGGCCATTTCCAGCATCAGCGCGTCATCATCTTCATCCAGGGTCTGTCGCCAGGCGAGCAGCCGCGGAATTTGGTCGGTCTGCGTTTTTCCGTCCATCTCGGCAATACGATAATCGATGATGCGGCGGATCATTTCCGCGATGATGGCGTCTTTATTGGCGAAGTAGCGGTAGATTTGCCCGACGCTCAGCTTCGCTTCGCTGGCGACCTGGGCCATGCTGGCTCCGTGAAAACCATGACGACGAAAGCAGTGACGTGCGGCAGCGATGATTTCATCCTGCCGGATCTTTTGCCGGGCGGCCAGTGCGTTGCTCATGGTTTTCTCCGTGGTGTCATAAAGTGAGAATGATCATTCTCATTTTTCCTTCATTATACGTTTCCAGCGGATGATGGAAAGGTTTTTTTAATTAAAAATAAGCACGGAAAATTTAGACAGGAAATAATGGAGAAAATAAGTATTTTTTGTGAAAGTAAGCGCAGAGATATCTTCATAATATTGAATTAAGGAGAATACAGATGGCATTGATTATAACTAAAAGTATTAACCCCGCGGATCAGGAAGAGTTGCTGGCAGGATTACGTGAATACAACCTGCGCTATCTGGATGCGACGCAGTTTGCTGACCTGGGCGTGTACCTCCGTGATGATGCCGGGGTCATGCTGGGCGGTTTGATTGCCAACAGAAAGGCCAACTGGCTCTGTATTAAGTATTTGTGGGTCAGCGAAGCTTCGCGCGGCAGCGGGCTGGGCGGAGAACTGATGCGCGCGGCGGAAAAGCAGGCGCGCGAGGAGGGCTGTCGCCATGTTCTGGTCGATACCTTCAGCTTCCAGGCCCTGCCGTTTTATCAAAAGCAGGGCTATCAGCTGCAGATGTCGCTCCCTGATTTTCCGCACGTCGGGATGGCGCGCCACTACCTGTCAAAAGCGCTGTAGCCCCGGCGGGCAGCCGACAGCGCGTGGCTTAACCAGCAATTCCCCGGCGGATCAGCGTCAGCGCGTGGCTGACAATGGTCTGTCGGGTGACGGAGGTTAAGCGTGTGTCGCTACGCAGGCGGGAGAATGGCACCAGAACCAGGCTAATCAGGGTGGTGAACAGCAGCTCCGGCGACAGGGCCGGGTTGAGTTTGCCCTCTTCCTGCCAGCGCTTCACCGTTGTCAGCATCCGGTGATATTTATCTTCGCCAAAGCGCGCGTGCATATGCTGGCGCAGTATCGGCATTTCGCCAATCACCTCCTGCATCCACAGCGGCGCAAACCAGGTGTGCTTCTCCGCCAGCGTCCCCAGCGCCTCGATCAGCAAGGTGAAAGCGGTCACCGGATCTTGCGGATGGTCGATAAAAATCTGGCCTATCTCACTGCGCAAAGGCATGAAGCGCTCTTCCAGCAACTGGTCCACTAACGCTTCCCGCGAGCTGAAATAGTAGTGCAGCATCGCCGGCGTCACGCCTGCTTCTTTCGCAATCGCATTGAGCGAAGTATGGGCGATCCCCTGGCGGGCAAACAGCATCAGCGCAATATCCATAAGCTGCTCGCGACTGGCCGTGCCGGGCTTTTTACCCCGCGGGCGGCCCGGACGACGAGGGACATCATTGTCTTTTTGTGCGGCCATTTCTTCATCCTCTCTTGACGGGATTCATCATTTCCCTAAATATTAATTATACATTTAATTAATTTCAAGCGAGTGATGTGATGACATCTCAAGTCGCGACCCAACCGGCACCGTCGATCCGTCTGCTGTTTAGCGCGCTGATGCTGGTTATGCTGTTGTCGGCCCTGGATCAGACCATTGTGTCGACGGCGCTACCCACGATTGTTGGTGAGCTCGGCGGGCTGGATAAGCTCTCCTGGGTGGTCACCGCCTATATTCTCAGCTCGACGATTGTCGTACCGCTGTACGGTAAATTTGGCGATCTCTTTGGTCGCAAGATTGTGCTCCAGGTGGCAATCGTGCTGTTCCTGGTCGGTTCCGCGCTGTGCGGCGTCGCGCAGAATATGACTCAGCTGGTGCTGATGCGCGGGTTACAAGGGCTGGGCGGCGGCGGTCTGATGGTGATCAGTATGGCGGCGGTGGCCGATGTGATCCCCCCGGCCAACCGCGGCCGCTATCAGGGGCTGTTCGGCGGGGTATTCGGCCTGGCGACGGTGATCGGGCCGCTCATCGGCGGCTTCCTGGTGCAGCACGCCTCATGGCGCTGGATTTTCTATATCAACCTGCCGCTGGGGCTGTTTGCGCTGCTGGTGATCGGCGCGGTTTTCCACAGCAGCAATAAACGTAGCCAGCACCAGGTCGACTGGCTGGGCGCGATTTACCTGAGTATGGCGCTGCTGTGTATCATTCTCTTCACCTCTGAAGGCGGCAGCGTGCGTGCGTGGAACGACCCGCAGCTCTGGTGCATACTCGCCTTCGGCGTGGTGGGGGTTATCGGATTTATTTATGAAGAACGGATCGCCGCGGAGCCGATTATCCCGCTCTCCCTCTTTCGCAATCGCAGCTTTCTGCTGTGCAGCCTGATTGGCTTTGTCATCGGGATGTCGTTGTTTGGTTCGGTCACCTTCCTGCCGCTCTATCTGCAGGTGGTGAAGGCGGCGACGCCGACCGAAGCCGGGATGCAGCTCATTCCGTTGATGGGCGGGCTGTTGCTGACGTCGATCGTTAGCGGGCGCATTATCAGCCGCACCGGCCGGTATCGCATGTTCCCGATTCTTGGCACGCTGTCAGGGATGGTAGGGATGGTGCTGCTGACGCGCATTACCATTTACTCGCCGATGTGGCAGCTGTATCTGTTTACCTCCGTGCTGGGAATGGGTCTGGGACTGGTGATGCAGGTGCTGGTGCTGGCGGTACAGAACGCCATGCCGGCGCAGATGTATGGCGTGGCGACCTCCGGCGTGACGCTGTTCCGTTCGATCGGCGGTTCCATCGGAGTCGCGCTGTTCGGCGCGGTGTTCACTCACGTTCTGCAAAACAACCTGCAGCGTCTGCTGCCGGCAGGGACGGAGCTGCCGCGGGCGCTGAATCCGGCCGCGGTGCATAACCTGCCGTCGGAGATCCGCCTTGATTATCTCGATGCCTTTGGCTCGGCGATTCATGCCGCCTTCCTGATGGCGGCCTGCATCATGGCGGTGGCCTTTCTGCTCTCATGGCTGCTGAAAGAGGCGCCGCTGAAAAAGGTGGCGAACTAGCCGGTTGCCGCGATGCGCGTCAGCGCCTGGCGCAGCATCGGCGTGGCGAAATCGAGAAATTTCCGCAACTTAAGAGGTGCCAGCCCGCGGGCGGTATACAGCAGGTGTACCGGCGCAGGCTCCGGTTCCATCGCCTCCAGTATCAGCGTCAGTTCACCGCACGCCAGACCAGCGATGGCCTGGTAGTGCAGCAGGCGCGCTACGCCGGCCCCCAGTCGCGCGGCATCGGCGGCGCTTTCCGGAGTGGTCACGCAGAGCACCGGCTGAAGCACCACGTGCCGGTCTTCCGCCATGGCCGCCTTAAACCGCCAGCCGCGATAGGGCATCGGTGATTCAATACGAATGGCCGGCAGCGTGCTCAGCTCACGCGGGCGCTGTGGGTGTCCGTGTTTTTCCAGCAGCGTCGGGTGGGCGCAGGTGACGATACGCATCTCGCCCAGGCGGGTGGCAACCATTCCGCTATCCGGCAGCGGACCAATGCGCACCGCGAGATCGATATGCTCGTCGAGCAGATCGGCATTACGATCGCTGAGCAGTAAACGGACGCGAATTTGCGGGTAACGTGCGAGAAACGCGGTGACAACTGGCAAAACATGCTGTCGGCCAAACATCGTCGGTGCCGCGATCGTCAGCTCGCCCTTCGGCTGCTGATATTCCCCCGCCGCCTGGCGTTCGGCCAGGTCAACCTCTTCGAGAATCCGCCGTGCGGCGGCGACATAATCGATGCCGGCATCGGTCAGCGTCAGCTTGCGGGTGGTGCGGAGCAGCAGGCGCACGCCGAGCGTGCTCTCCAGCTCGGCAATATGGCGGCTGACGGTCGTCAACGGCATATTCAGCGCCCGTGCTGCCGCCGACATGCTGCCCAGTTCAGTGACTTTTACCAGCAGCGCCATGGCGCTCAAGCGATCCATAATTATCCCGTTTTCCGGAAAGATGATTGTCAGTATCGCAGTATTATCATTTATGGCGGCAGAGTCCATGATGAGCGCAGTAACCGCGCGTTCGGAGGATCTATGCCGGGGGACTTTCTCGATATTGCCATCACGCCTGATGTGATGGACGTTCAACATGAAATGGGGAGCGATGGTCTGTGGCAGTCGCCGTATCGCCAGCGCAGGGGAGAACGTTTCGGCGCCAGTGAAGAGGAGATGATCGCCACCCGCGACAGTGTTTATCTGGCAACGCTATCGCAAACCGGCTGGCCCTATATTCAGCATCGCGGCGGGCCGCCGGGTTTTCTCCATCTGCTGGATGACGCCACGCTGGCGATGGCGGATTTTGGCGGTAACCGGCAGTACATCACCACCGGCAACCTACGCGGCAGCGACCGTGCCTGCCTGTTTTTGATGGATTACCCGCGCCGCGCCAGGCTGAAAATCTATGCCACCGTCGAGGTGCTGGCGAAGGACGATGATCCGGGGCTGCTGGCTCGGGTCACGCCGGACAATTACCGCGCCAGGGTGGAACGCCTGTTTCGCTTTCATCTGCAGGCGTTTGACTGGAACTGTCCGCAGCACATTACGCCGCGCTACGGCGCCCGGCAGGTGGCGGAGTATAGCCAGACGCTGCAGCAGCGTATCCAGGCGCTGGAGCAGGAAAACCTACAGCTACAACAACAGTTAACGCTAAAAGGAGAGTGACCATGACCGAAGTTCGCCCGCCGCTACCGCCGTTTACACGGGAAAGCGCGCTGCAAAAAGTTCGCGCCGCCGAAGATGTCGGGAACATCCGCTACCCACAAAAAGTGGCGCTGTCCTATACGGCCGACAGCCAGTGGCGCAATCGCAGTGAGTTTGTCCATGGACGCGCGGAAATCATCGGCTTCCTGACGCGAAAATGGCAAAAGGAGCAGCAGTACCGGCTGATTAAGGAGCTGTGGGCATGGAACGATAACCGTATTGCGGTGCGTTTCGCCTATGAATGGTGTGACGACAGCGGCAGCTGGTTCCGCTCATATGGCAATGAAAACTGGGAGTTTGATGAGCATGGCCTGATGCATACCCGCTACGCCTGCATTAACGATCTGCCAATTGAAGCGCAGGATCGCCTGTTCCATTGGCCCCAGGGGCGCCGCCCCGATGACCATCCGGGACTGAGCGAGCTGGGGCTATAAACAGGCGATGTTACGGGTTAATCGGCTTTCGGGAAGTCGACGACCGTATCATTCACCCGGTTCACCATATTGGTGAACAGAATGGCGCTCACCGCGCTGATAATCTCAATCACCTGCTGGTCGCCGAAGCCGGTGTTACGCAGTGCGCTGACGTCGGCTTCCGGGAGCGTGCCGCGAGTGCGCACCAGGGTCTGGACAAACTTGACCAGCGCGTCGAGACGGGCATCTTCAGCAAACTCGCCGCGGCGCAGGGCATGGATTTGCTCGCCGTTGTAACCCGCTTTTTTGGCCATTAACGTATGCGCCGCCAGGCAGTAATCACAGCCGGTGGCTTCGCTCACGGCGAGGTTAATCGCTTCCAGCTCTTTGGCATTCAGGCTGCTTTTACTCAACATCGCGTTATGCGCCAGCGCTTGCTGCAATGCTGCCGGTGAATGACCGCCGATGGTCAAATAGGCATTGGGCACTTTACCCATCGCTTTTTTGATCGCCCCGAAAATTTCTGCGGCTTTACCGGTGACGTCTTGTTCACGAATATCAGCTAAACGGCTCATGGTGTGCTCCTGTGTCTGTGAGGATGTGATGTGGCAATGGCGACATCTTAGGGATATGCGGCGTGCTAGACTGAGGCTCTTCGTCTCATTTTTTAGTCTTATCGTCTCAGGAGTGGCATGGACAGTCTCAGTCATCTGCTGGCGCTGCTGGCGCCGCGCTGCGAAGTGAA
>OFCV01000230.1_pt1 | contig 18803 bp, 15 predicted proteins | sample 1520931 | NCBI WGS metagenome assembly OFCV01 (sample SAMEA2699033, study PRJEB24076) | metagenome | biome: Human gut stool | place: Spain | collected 2012-10-21
GCTGATGCAGCTGCGCCAGACCCAGACGTTCCGGGTTTTCGATAATCATCAGGCTTGAGTTAGGCACGTCGACGCCGACTTCAATCACCGTGGTGGCTACCAGCAGATGCATCTCGCCCTGCTTGAAGGCCTGCATCACCGCCTGCTTCTCCGCCGGTTTCATCCGCCCGTGGACGAGGCCGATATTGAGCTCCGGCAGCGCCAGTTTGAGCTCTTCCCAGGTGGCTTCCGCCGCCTGGGCTTCCAGCAGATCGGACTCTTCAATCAGCGTACAGACCCAATAGGCCTGGCGACCTTCATGGGTACAGGCGTTGCGCACGCGGTCGATAATATCGCTGCGCCGGGTGTCGGGGATGGCGACGGTGGTCACCGGAGTTCGGCCTGGCGGCAGCTCGTCGATAATCGAGGTGTCCAGATCGGCGTAGGCGGTCATCGCCAGGGTGCGGGGGATCGGCGTGGCGGTCATGATCAGCTGATGCGGGTGGAACCCCTGCTGCTGACCTTTCTCCCACAGCGCCAGCCGCTGATGCACGCCGAAGCGGTGCTGTTCGTCGATAATCACCAGCGCCAGGCCGTTAAACTGCACCTGCTCCTGGAAGATGGCGTGGGTGCCGACAATCATCTGCACTTCGCCGCTGGCGATAGCCTCCTGCTGCGCCTGACGGGCTTTGCCTTTCTGTTTGCCCGCCAGCCAGCCGACTTCAATACCCAGCGGTTCGAACCAGCTGCGGAAGTTATTGGCGTGCTGCTCGGCAAGCAGTTCGGTGGGCGCCATCAGCGCCACCTGTTTGCCGTGGACGATAGCGCGCAAGGCGGCCAGGGCAGCGACCAGCGTTTTACCGGAGCCAACGTCGCCCTGCACCAGGCGCATCATCGGCACGTCCAGCGCCATATCGTGTTCAATCTCGGCGGTAACCCGCGCCTGCGCGCCGGTGGGCTTAAAGGGCAGGGAGGCCAGCAGTTGGTTTTTCAGGGTATCGTTGGCGCCGAGCGGCAGGGCGTGATAGCGCTGGGCGCCTGCCCGCAGCGCCAGCATGCTGAGGTTATGCGCCAGCAGCTCTTCCAGAATCAGACGCTGCTGCGCCGGGTGCTTGCCGCTTTCCAGCTCGCTAAGTTGCAAGGAGGGAGGCGGGCGGTGCAGCGTACGCAGCGCCTCCGGCAGGCTCATCATCCCCTGCGCCAGCTCCGGCGGCAGGAGTTCGCTAATCGCGCAGGTTTCCAGGAGCTCAAGCGCCTGATCGGTGAGCTTGCGCAGGGTCGCCTGCTTGATGCCTTCGGTGGTCGGATAGACTGGGGTTAACGTTTCCTGCAGCTCCGGAGTACTCATATCGCCCTGGACGCGATATTCCGGGTGGATCATCTCGGCGCCGTACTTCCCGCGTTTGGCTTCACCGTAGGCCAGCACCCGACGACCGGTCGCGAGGCTGTTTTTCATCGCCGCGTTGAAGTTGAAAAAGCGCATGGTGAGGATGCCGGTGCCGTCGCTGATCTGGCAGGTCATCATCCGCCGGCCGCCGAAGGTGATATTGCTGTTGAGGACTTCACCTTCCACGGTGGCATAAACCCCGGGAAGCAGCTCGGCTATCGGGTAAAGATGGGTGCGATCTTCGTAGCGTAAAGGCAGGTGCAGCAGCAGATCCTGTACCGTATGCAGGCCAATCTTCGCCAGTTTGCTGCTCTGCGCAGCGCCCACACCGGTGAGTGAACTGAGCGGAACGGCATCTAACAGGCGGCCTGACATTGGGTTTACCTCGCAGCCTGCATGGTAGCCCACCACGCGGCATCGGCTTCCACTTCGCCCTGCTCGTTAACGTGGGGGTAAGGCAGACCTTTTTGTCTGGCGACACGGGCCAGCACCGGATAGCCGCCTTCGAACAGCAGGCGCTGCTGCTCTTGTGGCGGCAGCATGCTGTTGGCGCGTTGGTACATCCCGGCATTCTGCCGCTGGCGCTGCGCCTCGTAGAGGATCAGCGCCGAGGCGACGGAGACGTTCAGCGACTGCACCATGCCGATCATCGGGATAATGATGTCCTGATCGGCCAGCGCCAGCGCTTCCTGGGTGATGCCGGTTTTCTCCTGGCCCATCAGGATGCAGGTTGGACGCGTATAGTCGATTTCACGAAAATCGATGGCTTTGTCGGAAAGGTGAGTGGCGAGAATTTGCATGCCCTGGCCTTTCAGGTGGCCGACGGCATCTGCGATAGTGCGGTGGGTTTTAACCTGCACCCAACTGTTGCTGCCCGCGGCGGCGGAGGCCATGGTACGCATCCGGCTGCTCGGCCAGACGGCATGCACTTCGTGTACGCCAACGGCATCTGCGGTCCGGATGACCGCAGAGACGTTATGAGGCTTATGGACCTGCTCCATGCAGACCGTCAGGTCAGGCTGACGCCTGGCGAGCATCTCGCAGATACGCTCGTAGCGCTTTGAGTTCATAAAGCTAGTTTCGGTTACGGGTGACTTTAATCACGTCCGGCATGACGCGGATTTTGCGCATGATATTCGCCAGATGCACGCGGTCGCGCGCGGTCAGGCGGATAAAGGCGCTGTATACGCGGCCATCTTTCTCTTCCGTATTCAGGCTCTGGATATTGGAAGACGCGGTGTTGATCGCCGCCGTCAGGTTAGCCAGCGCGCCCTGGTGGTTAAACATGTCCACCTTGATTTCGGTGATGAACTCCTGAGCGGTCTCTTTATCCCACTCAACCGCCATAAATTTCTCCGGCTCTTTCTGGTAGCCGCGAATGTTACGACAGGATTCATGGTGGATAACCAACCCTTTACCCGGGCTGACGTGGGCGATAATCGGGTCACCTGGAATTGGACGACAGCACTTGGCGAAGGTGATCAACACGCCATCGGCGCCTTTGATTGGCAGATGACCGTGGTTCGACGCGTTAGCCGGTACCGGCGCCGCAGCGGCTTCGCCCTGCTGCAGGTTTTTTGCCACCACGACGCTCATGGCGTTGCCCAGACCGATCTCTGCCAGCAGATCGTCAAGCGAGGCCAGCTTCATGCGTTCGAGTTCGCGCTGGATATTCTCCGGTGGGATCTCGGCAAGTTTGCGGCTTCCGCCCAGCGCGTGATTGAGCAGACGACGGCCAAGGCTGACCGAATCGTCGCGCTTAAGGTTTTTCAGCAGCTGACGGATCTTGGCGCGCGCTTTCGAGCTGACGACAAAGTTCAGCCAGGCGGCGTTCGGGCGAGCGCCCGGCGCGGTGATAATTTCGACAGTCTGACCGCTGGAGAGCGGCTGCGACAGCGGATAGGGCTGACGGTCGACGCGCGCGCCGACGCAGGCATGACCGATATCGGTATGCACCGCGTAGGCGAAGTCCACCGGAGTGGCGCCGGCAGGCAGTTCGACAATGCGCCCTTCCGGGGTGAAAACGTAAATCTCATCGGGGAACAGATCGGATTTTACGCTCTCGATAAATTCAAACGAGCTACCGGCGCTCTGCTGCAGCTCCAGCAGGCTTTGCATCCAGCGCTGAGCGCGGATTTGCGCGGTGGTGCTGCTTTCGCCGCCGTGCTCTTTATAAGCCCAGTGCGCCGCTACCCCCATCTCCGCCATCTGGTCCATGTCTTCGGTACGAATTTGTACCTCGACCGGGACGCCGTGGGGGCCGATCATCGAGGTGTGCAAAGACTGATAGCCGTTAGCTTTCGGAATGGCGATGTAGTCTTTAAAACGACCCGGACGCGGTTTGTAGAGGCTGTGCATCTGGCCGAGCACGCGATAGCAGATATCGGCATCATGGACGATAACGCGGAAGGCGTAGATATCCATGATCGAGTGAAAACGTTGCTCTTTGAGCACCATTTTACAGTAGATGGAGTATAGATGCTTCTCGCGACCGCTGACGCGGCAGGGGATCCCCGCTTCCTGCAAACGCCCTTCGATTTCAGAGAGGATCTTTTGAATCATCTCCTTACGGTTGCCGCGCGCCGCTTTGACCACCTCTTTAATGACGCGGTAGCGATTAGGGTACAGCGCTTCAAAGCCCAGCTCTTCGAGCTCGGTTTTGATGTGATGGATACCTAAACGGTGCGCCAGCGGGCTGTAAATTTCCAGCGTTTCACGGGCGATGCGGCGGCGTTTATCCGGGCGCAGCGAGCCCAGAGTACGCATGTTGTGGGTGCGGTCGGCAAGTTTGATGAGGATGACGCGGATGTCCTGCACCATCGCCATGATCATTTTGCGAAAGTTTTCGGCCTGCGCCTCTTTCTTATCGCGGAACTTGAGCTTATCAAGTTTCGACACCCCCTCTACCAGCTCGGCGACGCTTTTACCAAAAAGCTGTTCCATGTCCTGGTAGGTGGCGGGGGTATCTTCAATCACATCATGCAGCAGCGCGGCCATCAGCGTTTCATAGTCGAGCTTCATCTCGGCCAGAATGCAGGCTACCGCGACCGGGTGCGTGATATAGGGTTCACCGCTTGAACGTGTCTGACCCTCGTGAGCGTCACGTGCAACGAGATACGCCTGCCGCAGACGCTTAATCTGGTCTTCCGGCAGGTAGTTTTGAATCAGCTGATTCAGGCTTTCAAACAGATACAAGGGCGACCCGCTGTGTGATTAACGACGACCTTCAGCAATCGCGGTAACGGCTTGTAATTCAGCGGCTTCCTGCTCTTGCTGTTCCTGGCGCTCACGTACGTCGAGGATCTGGTTGTTGATCAGACCTTCTTCGATTTCGCGCAGTGCGATAACGGTGGTTTTATCGTTTTCTTCCGGTACCAGCGGATCCTTTCCGCCAACCTGCATCTGACGAGCGCGACGCGCGGCGACCAGTACCAGGTCAAAACGGTTACCAATTTTCTCTACAGCGTCCTGAACAGTTACGCGTGCCATACTTAAAATGCTCCACAGGTGAAGAAATGACTGGGCATGATACTGAATGTGGGTTCAGTCTGCCAATAGTTTGGTGATTAAAGCGCCATGTCGCTGCTTTTGGCGGCTCATGCGCAGACGTTCAGCGCGGATGATATTTTTCAGGTCGCTCAGGGCGGTGTCAAAATCATCGTTCACAATCAGGTAATCATATTCCGCGTAATGGCTCATTTCCGCAACGGCCTGGGCCATCCGTTTCGCGATCACCTCTTCGCTGTCCTGGCCGCGGCCGCGCAGGCGACGGTCCAGTTCATCTTTTGACGGCGGCAGAATAAAAATACTGCGCGCGCCGGGCATGCTTTTACGGATCTGCTGCGCGCCTTGCCAGTCGATATCGAGGAAGACATCGACGCCGGTCGCCAGCACCTGCTCGATCGCTTTACGCGACGTGCCGTAATAGTTGCCAAAGACCTCTGCATGTTCCAGAAACGCGTTTTCGCCAATCATCGAGCGGAATTCGTCATGATTCACGAAGAAATAGTGTTCGCCGTGCACTTCACCCGGACGCGGCGCCCGCGTGGTATGGGAGACCGATACCTGGGTGTCATACAACGGTTGGGTTTTTAATAAAGCCTGAATCAGGCTGGATTTACCCGCGCCGCTAGGGGCGGAAACAATATAAAGCGTGCCTTGAGCCATGAGTGTCTTTTGTATGTGGTTATCGAAAGAGGTCCTACATACGAGCCTATTATACACGTCGCCGCGGCGTGACGCAGTCATTGTCACACTTTTTGCCGCTGTTTCTTTCATTTTGCCTGCCGTTTTCCTGCATTCGCCAGCCTTTGCTGCAATGAGGCGTAAATCCTGGAAGGCGTTTCGCAAGGCGAAAAAGCTTCCGTCGCGGCTCGCGGCATTCTGCAGCAGACTCTCCGCCAGGTGATGGAGGAGGGGACTGCAATGCGTAAAGGAGGGTGGTGGCTGGCGTTAGGGATGTTCTCTGCCAGCGCGCTGGCGACGTGTCCGGACTGGCCGCCGGCCAGAGGAAGGCAGGAGACATCACGCCTTCATCAGCAAATTGTCGCCTGGAAAGAGGCTTACTGGCGGCAGGGCGCCAGCGGAGTGAGCGATGACGTTTACGACCAGCTCACCCTGCGCCTGGCGCAGTGGCGACAATGCTTTCCGGGCGCGACGCCTGAGGATGACGATCTGCCTCCGCCCACCGGCGATGCGCGTCATCCGGTGGCCCATACCGGCGTGCGCAAGCTGGCGGATGAGGACAGCGTTGCCCGCTGGATGAAAAATAAATCCGACCTGTGGATACAGCCTAAAGTGGACGGCGTGGCGGTGACTCTCGTTTATCGCCAGGGGCGTCTGGTTCAGGCCATTAGCCGCGGCGATGGTTTACGCGGTGAGGCATGGACCGCCCGAGCGCGGCAGATCCCGGCGCTGGCGAAAGTGATGACCGGTGAACTGGCCGACAGCGTACTGCTGGGGGAACTTTTTCTGCGCCGGGACGGCCATGTCCAGCAGCAGGCCGGGGGGATGAATGCGCGGGCGAAAGTCGCCGGGTTGATGATGCGAGCCGACGCGGCGGCGGCGCTCAGTCAACTGGACGTTTTTATCTGGGCCTGGCCAGACGGCCCGTCGGATATGCGCCGTCGTCAGAAGCTGCTGGCGCAGGCGGGGTTTAAGTACAGCGGACAATATACCCATCCGGTGTCGCGCATCGAGCAGGTGGCGCAGTGGCGCCAGCGCTGGTATCGCTCGCCGCTGCCCTTCGTCAGCGACGGTGTGATTGTGCGCGAAGGACGCGAGCCGCCGGGACGAGTCTGGTCGCCCGGAAAGGGCGAGTGGCTGGCAGCCTGGAAATATCCTCCGGCATCGCGGGTGATGCAGGTACGGGCGATCCGTTTCAGTACCGGCCGCAGCGGCAGACTCAACGTGGTGGCCGAGCTTGAGCCCCAGCGGCTGGATGATAAACGCGTGCAGCGGGTTAACGTTGGCTCTGTGTCCCGCTGGCAGATGCTGGATATTGGGGTTGGCGATCAGCTGCAGATCAGTCTGGCAGGGCAGGGTATTCCTCGGGTCGACGCCGTCGTCTGGCGGACGGCCGAGCGCCATAAACCGACGCCGCCGCCGGCGAAATTTAATGCGCTAACCTGCTATTTCGCCACCCCTGAGTGCAGCGAACAGTTTCTTTCCAGGCTGATCTGGTTGTCATCAAAGTCCGCCCTGAATGTCGATGGCGTGGGGGAAAATTTATGGCGCGTCATTCAGCAGCAAAACCCGATGACGCATATCTTTTCCTGGCTGGCGCTTACCGTTGAGCAGCTGCAGGCGGTGCCAGGGATTTCCGCCGCCCGCGGGCAGCACCTCTGGCATCAGTTTGATCTCGTTCGCAAACGACCTTTTATCCGCTGGGTGCTGGCGATGGGGATCCCGGTGCCGCAGGGGGCGCTGGCGCAGCTCGAAAGCGAGAACTGGCATTTGCTGGCGGCAAAAAGTGAAGCGCAATGGCGCACGCTGCCGGGCGTGGGGGAGATCAGAGCCCGCCAGCTGGTGGCTTTCCTGCACCATCCGGACGTGGTGGCGCTGGCGCAATGGCTTAGCGGGCAGCGCATCCCCGGATTTTAAGGCGGTTAGTGGGCGTCATGGGTGTAGTGGAAGACCGGTAGCCCCAGTTTCCAGCGCAGCGCCAGCATGCGGGCGGTAAAGCCGAACAGCAGTGTAGCCAGCACCACCACATCGTGGCTGCTGACGTAATGTTGCAGAGCAATATAGAGTACGGCTGCGGCAAAGGAGATCCCGGCATACAGCTCTTTCTGGAAGACCAGCGGAATGCGTTTGCAGAACATATCGCGCAGTACGCCGCCGAAGACACCGGTGATCACGGCGGCAATAGAGGCGATAACCGGGCCTTCGCCCATGTCCAGGGCGATCTGCGCGCCGATGATGGAAAACACGATCAGCCCCAGCGCGTCCAGCACCAGAAACAGCCGACGAAGGTGCGGCATCACCGGAGCGGCAATGGTCGTGAGGACGGCGGCGACGGCGACAATGATGACATATTCGGGATGCTTCACCCAACCAAGAGGATAGTGCCCCAGCAGGATATCGCGAACGGAACCCCCGCCCAGCGCGGTCGCAGTGGCGATAATAATGACGCCAAACGTATCCATCCGCCGGCGCCCGGCAGCCAGTGCGCCGGTCATGGCTTCCGCGGTGATACCGATTAAATACAGAACATGAAGCAGCATAGATCCCCCCAGGTAATGGCGGGCAGGTTAACGATTTGTGCGCAGGATCACGATTGAGATTTTCTAAAGCGAATCATTTACGCCAGGAAAAATTAATGGAAATAGTATCTGTGATGGCTTGAGTTAAAGGTTTATTGATTTTTTAGGGATTTTTATTGATTAGAAAAAGTAATGCTAAGTGAAGCGATGGGTATCACTATCGAAAACACTATGATTACGCAATGTTTAGGTCTCGTCCTTTATTCTTTTATTTTTCCTTTTCAAGGCCTGAGAAAATGAGCGTCGCCGCCGGGAATAAAAATCATCTGATCCGCCTGATAGCCGTGGTATTAACCGGGATTCTGGCCGGTCTGTCCGGCATGGTTTTGGCACTAATTTTACACGCGATTCAGCACCTGGCTTTTGGTTACAGTTATGGGCAGATCGTCGGTTCGGTGTCATTTTTACAGGGCGTCACGGAGTCGTCCTGGCCACGCCGCATCGTGGCAATCGTGGCCGGCGGCGCCGTCGCCGGATTTGGCTGGTGGCTGCTTGGTCGCTACGGGCGGAGGCGGGTTTCTATTGCGGCGGCGGTGGCCAACCCCTGCGCACCCATGCCCGCGGGCACCACGACGATCCACGCGCTGCTGCAGATCGTCACCGTAGCGCTGGGCTCCCCGCTTGGCCGCGAGGTGGCGCCCCGGGAAATGGGCGCGCTGGGGGCGGGGATGGTGGCGCGTAAGCTGCGCCTGCTGGAAGATGAAACCCGCACGCTGATTGCCTGTGGGGCGGGCGCGGGTCTGGCGGCGGTCTATAACGTCCCGCTGGCCGGGGCGTTGTTCAGCCTTGAGGTCATGCTGCTGTCGTTTAGCTGGGAAAAAACGCTGGCGGCGATGATGACCTCGGCGATTGCCGCCTGGACGGCCACCCTGGGGTTAGGGGATGAATCGCAATACCATTTTGTTTCCAGCGCACTTCCGCACACCTTTCTCTGGTGGGCGATTCTGGCGGGCCCGATTCTTGGCACCGGCGCCTGGCTCTTTCGCAAAGCGACCAGCGCGGCGCGTTCACGCGCGCGAAGTAACTGGCAGATGCCGGTGTTCTGTCTGCTGGGGTTTTCTCTTCTTGCCATCCTGAGTCTTTATTTCCCCGAGCTTCCGGGCAATGGCAAGGGTCCAATGCAGCTGGCGCTCAGCGACGGGCTGCCTCTCTCCATGGTCGCTGTCCTGTTAGTATTGAAGATGGTGGTGATTCTGGCGGTGCTGCGCGGCGGCGCGGAGGGTGGATTGTTAACCCCAGGGCTGGCGGTGGGCGGATTGGTCAGCCTGCTGCTCTGCGCGCTCTGGCAGCTCGGCTTCCCTGGCGGTGATAAAAGCAGCTTCGCTGTGGTGGGGGCGGCCGCGTTTCTCGCCGCCTCCATGCAGATGCCGCTGACCGCAGTGGCGCTGGTGATGGAGTTTACCCACATGGATCACAGCTATCTGGCCCCGGCGCTGCTGTGCGCGGCAGGGGCGTTTTTAACCTGCCGGGTGCTGGATAAAAAATAGGCTTACCGAGCCGCGGTGAAAGTCAGGGAGGGGCCCGTTGATCCTGAAAGTAAAATCAGCCGCGTTTTTCCCTGATGGTTGCCTCATGGTTAATAAGCCATATTTTTCGTGCAATGCCGCCGCCGTAACCGGTCATCGAACCATCTTTGCCGATAATTCGATGGCACGGGATGATAATCGCGACGCGGTTAGCGCCGTTTGCAGCAGCCACCGCGCGCGTGGCCGTTGGTTTACCTATCTCCATCGCAATCGATTGATAATGCGTCGTCTCACCGAAGCTAACGTGCTGTAAACGGCGCCAGACCGCTCGCTGGAATTCGCTGCCTGGGGTATCAAGCGCCACCTCGAACGATTGACGCTGTCCGGCGAAATACTCCGTTATTTCCTGTTGCGCCTGCCTGGTGTGGGCATTTTCACCTGCGATGATGCCGGCGTTGAACCGCCGCTGCAGGTCGCTGAATTCTGACTCCAGTGCTCGTCTGTCGACAAACTCCAGCAGACAAATTCCCCGTTGCGTTGCACAAACAAACATTGGCCCTAACGGGGTGGTAAAACGATGAATTAAAACAACCTGGCGTTGCGCGCTGGGTGCGAAACCGGTCAATTTTTTGCAGGTATAGCCGAAGCCGCTTAAGGACTCGTAACCGCTATCGAAAGCGACATCGGTAGTTGAGCGGCCTGCTTTTAATTCCTGAAGCGCCATATTCAAACGCTGCATCCGTTGAAAAGCCTGAAAGGTGATCCCGTGGTTTTGCAGGAACCAGCGGCGAACGCGTTCCGGGCTAATATCGTGCTGACGTAGCTCGCTATCGCTGAGGCGGACCTTTGGAGCTTCTCGCAGCAGGCGGAGCGCTTGTTCAACAAAGGCGGGGGCCGTCCGGGCATTCTCCGTCGGGCGACAGACTTTGCATGGCCGGAAGCCGGCATCCAGCGCGGATTTAAAGTCATTATAAAATTCGACGTTTTCCCGCCGGGGTTTTCGCGCCCGACAGACCGAGATACAAAATACGCCGGTGGTTTTCACGCCGACGAAAAAAACGCCGGTGAATTCCACCGCGCGTTCAAGCAGCGCCTGATACCAGATATCGCACTGCATGCTGTCGGTAATTTTCATGGTCAAAAAACACCTGAGAAAGAGTGTTGGGTTTGCACCTGACATAATAAGTCTTTCAGTCTGGCCTGCGTCGCAGCATAAATAAAATTGCCCATCGAAATTCGTTTTACGCCCAGTGTCGATAAGGTGCTGAAGTCAGCCAGCTCAGGCATACACATTACGTTTAAGGGTAAACGCACGTGGTGAACGATGGCGATAATATCCTCCGCGCGGGTGACGCAAGGCACAAAAAAACCGCATGCGCCGTGTTTGGCGTAGAGTTGACCGCGATAGAGCGTCTGAACCAGCGCATCTTGTACGTTGAGAAGAAAGGTATCGGTGCGGACATTAACAAACAGACCGGGACAGGCGCGGGTTATTTCCTGCAGTTTGACGGCAAAGCGCTCCGCATCGTCAAGACGACGCGTACCATCCACCACATGACTATCCTCGAGATTTATTCCACTCACGCCGAGATGCGCCAGACGCCGGATATTGTCAATGATGTGGCTGGTTGTCGCGCCGTAGCCCGCCTCTAAATCGACGCTTAACGGCAGTTCGCTAACGGTTTTGATGCGTGAGACGACATAAAACAGCTCGTCAAAACTCATCTCTTCGCCATCTTCATACCCTAACATTGCGGCGATAGCAGCGCTGGAGGATCCCAGCGCCTGATAACCAGCCTGCTGAGCAGCCTGAGCGCTGCTGGCATCCCAGACATTGGCAAGCAACAAAGGTTGGTGTTGCTGGGGAAGCGCATTAAAGTCCATTCTTTTCTCTCGCGGTAGTGTTTTCCTGACTGTGCCGCGTTGTGCTTATTTGCCACAACCGAAAACTGGACGACTATTTTTTATAAGTAGATTCTTATCGTTCGCCCGTGAGAGAGATAAATAAAAAGGCCATGATTTATCATGGCCCTGGATACCGAAATACGATAACAAACGAGAAAGCGTTACTCGATATTCTGGATTTGCTCGCGCATTTGCTCGATGAGTACCTTCAGCTCAATCGCGGAGTTGGTCACCTCGGCGTTAATCGATTTTGACGCCAGGGTGTTCGATTCACGGTTGAACTCCTGCATCATAAAGTCGAGACGGCGACCCACAGCTTCTTTCTTCTTCAGAATGTTATAGGTCTCTTTAACGTGCGCTTCGAGACGGTCCAGTTCTTCGGCAACGTCGATACGCTGCGCCATCAGCACCAGCTCTTGCTCAAGGCGGTTATTTTCCAGCTGCACTTCCGCATCTTCCAGCTTGGCGACCAGACGCTCGCGCTGCCACTGGAGAATTTCCGGCATATGAGCGCGAACTTTCGCCACTTCGCCGCTCACGCCTTCAAGCCGCTGCTCGATAAGCGCTTTCAGGGCCTGGCCTTCCGTTTCGCGGGCGACGATGAAGTCGTCCAGCGCGCCGTCAAGAGCGGCCAGAATGTCGGCGGCGATGGCGTCGAGATCCTGCTCTTTGGCGGCCATCACACCCGGCCAGCGCAGGATATCAACCGGGTTGATTTCCCCTTCATCGCTCTGCATTTTCACCCAGTTGGCAGCGTTTACCAGCTGTTTAGCCAGCTTTTCGTTGAGGATGAGTTCACCCTGAGCGCTGGGATCTTGTTCAAAACGCAAGGTGCATTCGACTTTACCGCGAGTCAGGCGGGCGCGAATGCGCTCGCGTACCACGGGCTCCAGACTACGGAACTGCTCCGGCAGGCGGAAGTACGTTTCCAGATAGCGCTGGTTTACCGAGCGCAGCTCCCATGCGGCGCTACCCCAGTCACCCTTGATTTCACGGCGGGCATAGGCGGTCATACTGCGGATCATAGGCGTTCCTGTTTTCGTAATAATGAATGCAAGGATTATAGCCGTGCGGGCGGTGACTTAACAGGAATAGTGATGAAATACTTCAAGGACGATTGTTTTAAGGGATATCGCCGCAAAGTTATTTTCGCCAGGGGCTGTAGGTGGGGTTATATATTATGGGAATCCGTAGTTAATATTTTCTGATATTAGATGCGGGCATGGAATTCGGATGCCTTTGTATAAATGCATATACCGCCAGAAAAACTATTCTGTGAGTTTTAGGAAGTATAATCACCAGAAATGAGATAGGGTATTACCTTTAAGCATTATGTATGTTTTTTTTTGCATTGATTACTATAAATTTATTAAAGCTTTGGTGGTTGTATTTATGGTGAGAATACTGTTGTATTAATTATATCTAATTGTTTTGTTTTGGCCTTTTTAAGTTTTATGCGGTATTGTCCGACTGAAAGAACGCTAGTATAGTCGTTTAAGATGAGTTCTATAAAAAGGATTTTAATATGGACGCTATCTTTGACAGAGTCGTAAGGGAATTTTTTCCAAATACAACCATACCTTTTTGGAAAAAATGGCTGTTCAGGACGGCATTTGGCAATAAGGTATTTTCTCGCTTAATATATAACGAGCGACTCGTTAATAAAAGTGGGGTCGAGTGGGTTAATGCAGTTGTTGAACTCCTTGAGTTGAAATGTGAAAGCGAACACCACCAATTTAACAACATACCTGAGCATGGGGCTACGGTTGTTATTTCAAATCATCCGACGGTTATCGATGGACTTAGCTTAATACATACGGTCTCCCGAGTCAGGAGTGATATAAAAATAATAGCCAATCACGTTTTGCCAATTATATTCCCCCAGGTATCGGAACTTACCATTGGAATTGAGAATATGGCCGGTAAGATGAGCCATAAAAAATTCCGCGAGATGAACGATCACCTGCGAAAAGGAGGCGTATTGATTATATGTCCTGCGGGTAAGCTGGCTAACTGGTCTCTTTCCGGGTTACAGGAGCATAAGTGGAACCCCGGTTTTTTACAGCTTGCTATGAGAAATAATGCAGCATTGGTACCAATTCATATTACGGGAGCAAACAGTAAGATTTATTATCTTACTGCAACATTCTGGCGGCAACTGTCGAATATGATGGTTATTCGTGAAGCTCTCCGCCATCATGGCAAGACCATGAAAATCAATATAGGACAGCAAATAGCCTTATCCTCGTTTAAAGAATACAATAAAGATCTTTCTGCCGCGGCAAATGTATGTTTGACGCACCTCCAGAGTATAGCGAAGAATGGCCCGGCTATGTTAGATACGATTGCGCCGCAAGAATTAGAACCAGGTAAAAAGGAGCTAATTAGCGCAATAGAGGAGTGCGAAATATTAAGGCAGTTTGAAGACGGTAGAAAACTAGTGATATATCGCTGTAATACTAACCGAACCTCACCTATTATTGATGAGTTAGGGCGCTTACGCGAACGCTGTTATCGCGATATTGGTGCCGGAACTGGTAACGACCGAGATAACGATGTTTTTGATGAAAGTTATTATCATATCATTTTGTGGGATCCTTCTGATGTGGAAATCCTGGGAGCATATCGTGTTATGCCCGTTGGCGAGCAGCTGGCCCAACATGGTGTAACAGGCCTCTATAGCAACAGCTTGTTTAAATACCATGATAATGCCTATTCCTGTTTAGAGAAGTGTGTGGAAATTGGCCGCGGCTTTATTCAGAAACCTTATCAAAAAAGTAAGGTGCTTGATTATTTATGGCAAGGGATATTTGACTTTATAAAAAGATATCCGGACTATAAATACTTGCTGGGTGTGCTGACCATTCCTGGAACTTTTCCTGAAAAAGTACAGAAACTCATCATCAGTTTCTATAATATATACTTTTCCTCGACAGCTGATTTTTGTACGCCGATAGCATTGTTCACTGCCGAAAATGTACAGGATGATACTCCATTTTGTGGCGAAGATTTTAGAGCAGACTGGAGCATGCTTAATCACCTGCTGAGAGAAGAAGGTTATGAACTTCCCTGGCCTTTTAAACAGAGTGCTAAATGGTTCTCCCCGGGCGGATCGTCGATTCTTGCATTCACAAAAGATGATTCTTTTAATTCGATAGCTGGGTTAAATCTGAGCTCTATAGATAAATTGAATGAAAGCTACGTTAAGCATTATTTAAGAGATTAAACTGACGATGATTGTCCGGTCCTGGAGCGAGCGTGCCTCAATCCAGACCGTAGTGATAAGGGAAATGATATGCGTATGGATGCGTTTTAATGCGAAAGCCAATAAATGTATTTATTATACTGATATCGGTGCTGATACTCACCGGGTGTGATAACAAACCAGATAACATGTTATCCGGTTATTCACATGGAGAATTTGTATACCTTTCATATTCTGGTAATGAAAAAATAGAACGGATCTTGATCAATAAAGGAGATAACGTCGCCGCAGGACAGGAGTTAGTGAAGATTGAGTCCTTCGATGCGCAAAATATTTTCCTGCGCGCTGAGGAAAAACTATCAGCAGAGAGCGCTCTATTACGAAATCTGGAATCTGGCGAACGGCCTGAAGAGCTGGATGTTATACGTTCGCAGATTAAAAAAGCACAATCGGCAGAATCCCAGGTAAAGCGGCAGCTTGGGCGATATCGTAATCTTTACGCCAATCATGCCATATCGCTTGCGGAATGGGAGGATATCCGGGATGAATTAACTCAAAAAGGCGCACAGGTTGAAGAGTTAATTAATCAACTCAAAGCACGGCAACTCCCTGCCCGGCAGGATGAGATTAGCAAGCAGCGCTCAATGGTGGCCGCGGCAAAACTCGAACGGGATAAGGCGCTGTGGGATGTCCAGCAAACGACGATTGTTTCTCCGGTCAATGCTAAAGTCTTCGATATTATTTATCGTGCCGGGGAGCGCCCTTCTGCTGGTAAACCAATAATCAGTCTGTTACCTCCTGAGAATATAAAAGTACGCTTCTTTATACCCGAAGCGAAGCTCGGTAAATTTAAAATCGGATCTAAGGTAAAACTTATATGCGATGGTTGCGCTGAGCCCATTGCTGGCGTTATTAACTATATCAGCCCTGAGGCCGAGTTTACGCCTCCAGTTATTTATAGTACGAAACGTCGTGAGAAGCTCATTTTTATGGCGGAGGCTATCCCTGCGCTGCAGCAGGCAGGGCGGATGAAAATCGGCCAACCGTTTGATGTGGAGATTATTGGCGATGAATAATCTTTGTATTGATGTAAAAAATCTCAATAAACATTTTGGCGAGCATCACGTCGTAAAGGATTTCTCTTTACAGGTGGCAAAAGGCGAGATCTATGGTTTTCTCGGTCCGAACGGTAGCGGAAAAACGACATCGATTCGAATGATGTGTGGTTTGATTACGCCGGATTCCGGTGAAGGTACTTGTCTGGGTATGGATATCTTTACGCAGCGGGAAAAAATAAAAAAAAAGATAGGCTACATGACCCATGTATTTCTCAATGTGGGGAAATTTAACTATTCGGGAAAACTTACTTTTTATTGCGCGGTTATATAGCCTCGATCAGCGTAGAGATCGGGTTGAACGTGCGCTTTCTGAGTTAGGCCTCACTGCCCGACAGCACCAGCTGGCTAAGGAGCTTTCTGGGGGCTGGAAGCAAAGAATGGCCCTCGCCGCCTGTATGTTGCATGAACCTGTTTTGCTATTTCTGGATGAGCCGACTGCTGGCGTGGATCCCAAGGCGCGGCGAGAGTTCTGGCAAATGCTGCACCAGCTTTCTGACCGGGGGATCTCGATACTGGTGAGCACGCATTATATGGATGAGGCTGAGCGCTGCCATAAGGTTGCCTATCTCTCATATGGTCGGCTGCTGGCGAATGGCACTATTGCGTCGATTATAGCCTCCCAGAATTTGATCACCATGCGAACCAGCGGCGCCGGTCTGACGCTGCTTGAAAGCCAGCTACAGCGCTTGCCGGATATTGAGCAAACGGTCATTTTTGGCAATCAGCTTTATATTACATCCAGAGATGAAGCGAAGTTAAAATCCGCGCTTTTTGCCTTTACGCAACAGGGTTATGAGTTCTGTAAGGTGGATACCAATCTGGAAGATGCATTTACCTACTTGATGAAAAATAATTGTGAAAAAAATTAATTTTAGCTTCTCCGTTACGCGGTGGATTGGCGTGGTTATTAAGGAAATTCACGAGCTACGCCGTGATAAAGTCAGCATCAGTATGGTGCTCCTGACACCTCTTTTTCAGCTGATCATTCTTGGCTATGCCATCAATATGGATCCGCATAATCTTCCGACCGCCTTACTAAATTATGATACCGAACGCATGAGTCAAATCTTTGTGACGGAAGCGCAAAATACCGGGTATTTTTCGATGATTCCTGTCGATTCAGAAGAGGCGGCGCAGAAAGCCTTTGTGCGGGGGGATGTCACTTTTATCGTGACGATCCCTGAAGGGTTTACGCGCAAGTTACTGCGTGGAGAAAAGCCACAACTATTGATTCAGGGGGATGCCATCGATCCGATCACCACGGGGAATGCGCTCAGCGCCCTTGTGCAGGTGGCGAAGTCGATGTTTCAGCACGATTTGCCGGGCGACATGCGTGTGGTGCAAAAAGAGGATGATTTCGAGCTTATCATTCATCGCATGTTTAACCCTGAGGGGATAACCCAGTTTAATACTATTCCTGGTATTATGGGGTCGATACTCAGTACAACGTTAATCCTGATGACCGCCCTGTCAATTACCCGCGAGCGAGAAAACGGGGCGTTAGAAAATTTACTGGTCTCTCCGTTGCCCGGGCTTGAGGTCATTATTGGGAAAATAACGCCTTTTGTTATCATTGGTCTGTTTCAGGCGACGTTAATCCTGATTGCCGCCGTTTTGTTGTTCGATATCCCCCTTCACGGTAGCGTCTTCCTACTATTTTTTGTGCTGTTAATTTATGTCTTTCTTTGTCTGTCAATTGGTATCGGTATTTCTGGCTTAGCACAAAACCAGCTGCAGGCGCTGCAAATGTCCTCTTTTTACTTTATCCCTTCCATTATGCTGTCCGGCTTTATTAGCCCCTTTATTAGTATGCCTGACTGGGCGAAAGCCATTGGCTCCTGTTTACCGCTGACCTACTTCATCCGCCTGGTTAAGGGCATTATGCTGAAAGGCTATTCAGCAACGGCATTGTTGCCTGACCTCTTGCCGCTGATAGGCCTGGCGGTGATTGTCATTGGCGTGGGGTTGAAATCTTATCGTAAAACGCTGGACTGACATTATCGGCGCGTCCGGCTGGAGTGGGCATAGGCTTTTTGCCATGAAATTCGTATAATGCGCCCTCACATTCGTTTCAAGCCGGAGATTTCTATCATGCGTCCAGCAGGCCGTAGCGCTAATCAGGTGCGTCCCGTCACCCTGACCCGTAATTACACAAAACACGCTGAAGGCTCCGTGCTGGTCGAATTCGGTGATACCAAAGTGCTGTGCACTGCCTCTATTGACGAAGGCGTTCCGCGTTTCCTGAAAGGCCAGGGCCAGGGCTGGATCACCGCTGAATATGGCATGCTGCCGCGTTCTACGCACACGCGTAACGCGCGTGAAGCGGCAAAAGGCAAGCAGGGCGGCCGGACGATGGAAATTCAGCGCCTGATTGCCCGCGCGCTGCGCGCAGCGGTTGACCTGAAAGCGCTGGGCGAATTCACGATTACTCTCGACTGCGATGTACTGCAGGCCGACGGCGGCACCCGCACTGCCTCCATTACCGGTGCCTGCGTGGCGCTGGCCGATGCGCTGAATAAGCTGGTCGCCGCCGGCAAGCTGAAAACCAATCCGATGAAAGGGATGGTGGCCGCGGTCTCCGTCGGTATCGTAAATGGCGAAGCCATCTGCGATCTGGAGTACATCGAAGACTCCGCCGCGGAGACCGACATGAACGTGGTGATGACCGAAGATGGCCGTATTATTGAGGTGCAGGGCACTGCGGAAGGTGAGCCGTTTACCCATGAAGAACTCCTCACTCTCCTGGCGTTAGCCCGAGGGGGGATCGAGTCCATTATCACGACGCAGAAGGCGGCGTTAGAAAATTAATGATTAAGGCGACTGAGAAGTCGCCTTTTTTTTGCGCTTTATCCTTCATCACACCTGCGAAGGGGAGCGCGCAGTCTGACAATGATGAAAAGTACCAAAGGAGCGAATCCATGAAGCCGTATCAGCGCCAGTTTATTGAGTTTGCGCTTAGCAAGCAGGTTCTTAAGTTTG